>Ga0076929_100167_pt1 | contig 117983 bp, 134 predicted proteins | sample HotLakConUCCSL28_FD_87104 | JGI IMG/M metagenome (GOLD analysis project Ga0076929, IMG submission 87104) | Hypersaline microbial mat communities from Hot Lake, Washington, USA - Hot Lake Consortium UCC-SL28 (version 3) (version 3) | ecosystem: Environmental > Aquatic > Thermal springs > Hot...
CAGGCTGATCGACCAGCCCTGGAAAATCATGTCCATCGGCCATCGCCAGTGGGCCTATCGGTTCTAAACAATGCAGGGTGGTATCAGGCCGGCTTGCCTCCCCGATGAACTTCCGATGGATGCGGACTTGCCGTCAGAACTCGAACACTACACGGGGATCTGGCGAGGTCAGTGGGAAGGTACGCTCGATGCCGTGTTCGTCGTGCTGTCGGCGCGAGGCGAATTCGTCGAAAGTTACTACAGCCACGGGACGAACTTGATCGTGCGGGAGTCCGGTGCAATGATCTTGCAGGGTGTCATACTGTCGGGTGCACTCGTGTTCCCTATGCAGGGAGGGTATTCAATGGTGTTCAGTCCCGGCGAGGGTGGGTCGATCACGGGATTGCTCTATCGCCCACGCGAGGTCCCCTCCCGCATCGTCATGTTGCCTGAGTCCTGATGGCCATTTAGTCGCCGCGGTGTCTCGGTCGAGCGACCGCGCCCCTACGCCCGGCTCCCGCCGGCGGTCGGTGCGGGGTGGAGGAGGGGCCGGCAGGGTGTCGCCCGATGACCACGCTGACCACCGAGCGGCTGATCCTCCGGCCCTGGCGCGACGGCGATCTGGCGCCGTTCGCGGCGATGAACGCCGATCCGCGGGTGATGGAACATTTCCCGAAGCCGCTGGCACGGGTGGAGAGCGACGCGCTGGCGGCGCGGATCCGGGCGATGTTCGACCAATTCGGCTTCGGCCTGTGGGCGGTCGCGGCGCCGGGGGTGACCGATTTCGCCGGTTTCGTCGGCCTGAACCCGGTGCCGGAAGGCCTGCCCTTCGCCCCGGCGATGGAGGTCGGCTGGCGCCTCGCGGCGGCGCATTGGGGCCGCGGCTGGGCTACCGAGGGGGCGCGCGCGGCCCTCTCCCACGCCTTCGGCCCGCTGGGGCTGTCGGAGGTCGTCAGCTTCACCGTGCCGGGCAACCGGCGCTCGATCGCGGTGATGGAGCGGCTGGGGCTGGTGCGCGACCCGGCGGGCGATTTCGAGCACACGGCGGTTCCGCAGGGCCATCCGCTGGGGCCGCACGTGCTCTACCGGATCGACCGGGAGGGGTGGGCAGCACGGGCGTAGGTCGCGTCGGAGCGTAGCGGAGGCGCGACGGCCGCCCCCTCCGCCCCGCTCCGGCGCCGGGGTCGGGCGACCCCCCGGACGCCCGACCCCGGCCCGACCGTCGGCATGTCGCGCCTTCGACGGGACCTACGTGTCGGCAAGGACCTCGCGGAACACCGCGGCGTCGACGTTGCCGCCGCACAGCACGACGCCCACCCGGCGGCCCTGCTGGCGGTCGCGTTCCTGCATCAGGGCGGCGAGGCCGGCGGCGCCGGCGCCTTCGGCGACGTTGTGGGTGTCGGTGAAGAAGGCGCACATGGCGGCGCGCACCTCGTCGTCGGTCACCCGGACGACCCGGGCCACGTGGCGGCCGATGATGTCGAGCGCCGCGGGCACCGGCGTGCGGCAGGCCATGCCGTCGGCGATCTTCGTGGTCACCGCGTGGTCGACCGGCCGGCCGGCCTCGACGCTCAGCGCATAGGCCGGGGCGTGGGCCGAGACGACCCCGACGATCTCGGTCTTCAGGCCCAGCGCCTCGCGCGCCGCGATCATTCCGCAGATGCCCGAGCCGAGGCCGATCGGCACATAGACCGTCTCGAGGTCCGGCACCGCCGTCAGGAACTCCAGCGAATAGGTGCCGACGCCCTCGACCAGCGCCATGTCGAAGCTGGGCAGGGCGTGCAGGCCGCGGTCCGCGGCGAGGCCGATCGCGAATTCCAGCGATTCCTGGAAGTCCTCGCCGTGGACGATCAGCTCCGCCCCGAACGCCTCCATGGCGGCGTTCTTCTCGACCGAGTTGCCGTGCGGCACGACGATGGTGGCGGTCAGTCCGTGCCGCCGGGCCGCCAGCGCGACCGACTGCCCGTGATTGCCGCGGGTCGCCGCGACCACGCCGGTCACTTCCGGCCGGCTGCGCTTCAGCCGGTCCATGTAGACCAGACCGCCGCGGATCTTGAAGGCGCCGGTCGGCGTGTGGTTCTCGTGCTTGACCCAGACCTCCGCCCCCGTGCGGCGGGCGAGCAGGGGCCAGGCGTATTGGGGCGTCGGCGGCACCACCGGCCGGATCAGCCGGGCGGCGGCCTCCAGCGCGGCGCGGTCGGGCAGGGCGGCGGCGGTGTCGGCGGTCATGGCGGACCCTCGAATGTCGGACGGCGGTGGCTCGGCCGTCGTTATCGCCCGCGGCCGGGGGCGTGAGCAACCGCATGGTGTCGACGCGGCTTGCCGTCCGGTCCGCTTCGCGGCACTCTCCGGCGTCCTGCCCCGGCCCTTCCGGCGCGCCGAGAGATCCATGAGCGTCCTCAAGTCCGCGATCGACCCCCGCTCCCAGACCTTCCGCGACAACGCCGCCGCCATGCGCGCTCTGGTCGACGACCTGCGCGCTACCGTCCAGCGGGTCAAGGAAGGCGGCGGTGAGCGGGCGCGCCAGCGCCACGTCGCCCGCGGCAAGCTGCTGCCGAGGGACCGAGTGCGCACACTGCTCGACCCCGGCGCGCCGTTCCTGGAGTTGAGCCAGCTCGCCGCCCACGGCGTCTACGAGGACGACGTCCCCGCGGCCGGCATCCTGACCGGCGTCGGCCGGGTCTCCGGCACCGAATGCGTGGTGGTGGCCAACGACGCGACGGTGAAGGGCGGCACCTACTACCCCCTGACGGTCAAGAAGCACCTGCGGGCGCAGGAGATCGCGCGGGAGAACAACCTGCCCTGCATCTATCTGGTCGATTCGGGCGGCGCCTTCCTGCCGCGGCAGGACGAGGTGTTCCCCGATCGCGACCATTTCGGCCGCATCTTCTACAACCAGGCGACCCTGTCGTCGGCCGGGATCCCGCAGATCGCGGTGGTGATGGGCTCGTGCACCGCGGGTGGCGCCTATGTGCCGGCGATGTCGGACGAGTCGGTGATCGTCAAGGAGCAGGGCACGATCTTCCTTGGCGGCCCGCCGCTGGTGAAGGCGGCGACCGGGGAGGAGGTGACGGCGGAGGAACTGGGCGGCGCCGACGTGCACGCGCGAACCAGCGGCGTCACCGACCACTACGCCCTCGACGACGCCCACGCCCTGGGGATCGCCCGGCGGATCGTGGCGAACCTGAACCGGGTCAAGCGCCCCGGCCTCGATCTTCGGGAGCCGGTCGAGCCGCTGTTTCCGGCCGAGGAGATCTACGGCATCGTCGGCACCGACCTCAGGAAGCCGTTCGACGTGCGCGAGGTGATCGCGCGCCTGGTCGACGGCTCGGAATTTAACGAGTTCAAGAGCCTTTACGGCACGACTCTCGTCTGCGGCTTCGCCCGGCTCTACGGCTATCCGGTCGGCATCGTCGCCAACAACGGCATCCTGTTCTCTGAGAGCGCGCTGAAGGGCGCGCATTTCATCGAGCTGTGCGCCCAGCGCGGCATCCCGTTGATCTTCCTGCAGAACATCACCGGCTTCATGGTCGGCCGGAAATACGAGGCGGGCGGCATCGCCAAGGACGGGGCCAAGCTCGTGACCGCCGTCGCCTGCGCCAAGGTCCCAAAGCTGACGCTGATCCTGGGCGGGTCGTTCGGGGCGGGGAACTACGGCATGTGCGGCCGGGCCTATTCGCCCCGGTTCCTCTTCATGTGGCCAAATGCCCGGATCTCCGTGATGGGCGGGGAGCAGGCGGCCAACGTGCTGGCCCAGGTCCGCAAGGACGGGCTCGCCGCGCGCGGCGAGGACTGGCCGGCCGAGGAGGAGGCGGCCTTCAAGGCGCCGATCCACGACCAATACGAACGCCAGGGCCACCCCTACTACGCCAGCGCCCGGCTGTGGGACGACGGCATCATCGACCCGGCCGATAGCCGCATGGTGCTGGGCCTCTCGCTCTCGGCGGCCCTGAATGCGCCGATCGAGGAGACGCGGTTCGGGGTGTTCCGGATGTGAGGGACGGGAGAATCGGTCTCTGGAGCGACCGTGGATCCATCGGCTGTGTCGGGACGAGCACGTCCGGCGCGCCATGGACCAAGGTTGAGGGGCTTGCCACTCTACCTGAAGAAGCCGGAAAGCGACCCGGCGGAACCCCCGCACCTCCTCGACGGGTCGTCCTGGCGCAAGCCTGGACCTCGGCGGCCTGAGCATGGGATGACGCCACGGGCGCGTCCCGACAGCGGCCGTCTGCCCACCGACCTGCCCACCGACCTGCGAGGTCCTGGATCGCGCCCACGCGGGCGCGGCCAGGACGACTCGGGAAAGGCAGAAGCAGGAAGACCGGGGGCTGCCTCGACACGAGTCCCGCAGACGGGAACGCAGTGGCGAGGCCGCTCGCGACCGACCGATCCGGCCCAGGCCCCTTCCAGCCCCGACCAGCCCCACCGCCCCCAAATCGCCGCTTGTGCCGGGGGCAAGCCTTCGTTAACCATTCCGGCGCACCATCCGGCACGTCCCGCCGATCTTTCGGAGTCGCCTTTGGCGCGTCCGGTCGGGGCGGCGGGCCCGCTTACCTCCTCTCCGGATCCCCGGCCGTCTCGGCCGGAGCCGCCGGCCGGCGCCTCGGGGCATTCAGAACCAGACCATGTTCGCCAATCTTCTCGGTTTCCTCTCGGCCGACATGGCCATCGACCTGGGCACGGCCAACACGCTGGTCTACGTCAAGGGCAGGGGCATCGTGCTGAACGAGCCGTCGGTGGTCGCGATCGCCACCGTGCGCGGCAAGAAGCAGGTGCTCGCCGTCGGCGACGAGGCCAAGCAGATGCTCGGCCGCACGCCCGGCAACATCCAGGCCATCCGGCCGCTCCGCGACGGCGTGATCGCCGATTTCGAGGTCGCGGAGGAGATGATCAAGCACTTCATCCGCAAGGTGCACAACCGGCGGAGCTTCGCCAGCCCGCAGGTGATCATCTGCGTGCCTTCGGGCTCGACCGCGGTGGAGCGCCGGGCGATCCAGGAATCGGCCGAAAGCGCCGGCGCCCGCAGGGTCTTCCTGATCGAGGAGCCGATGGCCGCGGCGATCGGCGCCGGCCTGCCGGTGACCGAGCCGACCGGCAGCATGGTGGTCGACATCGGCGGCGGGACGACCGAGGTCGCGGTGCTGTCGCTCGGCGGCATCGTCTATTCCCGCTCGGTCCGGGTCGGCGGCGACAAGATGGACGAGGCGATCATCGCCTATATCCGCCGCAACCATAACCTCCTGGTCGGCGAGGGCTCGGCCGAGCGGATCAAGAAGGAGATCGGATCCGCCTGCCCGCCGGAAGACGGCGAGGGCCGAATCATGGAGATCAAGGGCCGCGATCTGATGAACGGCGTGCCCAAGGAACTGGTCATCTCCGAACGGCAGATTTCCGAGAGCCTGGCCGAGCCGGTCTCGGCGATCGTCGAGGCGGTCAAGGTGGCGCTGGAGCATTCCGCGCCCGAACTGGCCGCCGACATCGTCGACAAGGGCATCGTGCTGACCGGCGGCGGGGCGCTCCTGGGCAATCTCGACTACGTGCTGCGCCATGCCACCGGGCTGCCGGTCTCGATCGCCGACGACCCGCTGTCCTGCGTCGCGCTGGGCACGGGACGGGCGCTCGAGGAAATGAAGACGCTGAAGAACGTCCTGATCAACATGTACTGATCTACCTGATGTGGTAGACCTTTGCCCGAAGGTGCCGTTCGTCTGGCGCCGAGTCGGGCGAGCTTGGGGACGACGGGGCGACGGTGAGACATCGCAACCGACCGATGGCGCGCATCGTGGCGATCAAGGCCGCCGCGCAACGGTTCTCGTTCCTGTTGCTGCTGTTCGGGGCGATCGGGCTGATGATGGTCGGCAAGATCGACGCGGTGCTGGTGGATGGCGCCCGGCAGCGGGCAATGGATGCGATGGCGCCGCTGCTCGACGCGATCTCTCGGCCGGCGGCGACCGCCGCCCGGGTCGTCGAGGAAATCCAGACGCTGGCCGACATTCGGGCGGAAAACGCCCAGCTGCGCGCTGAGAACGCCGCCCTGCTGCAGTTCCGCGATGCATCCTACCGGCTGGAGGCGGAGAACCTCAGCCTGCGCGCCCTCCTGAACTACCGCCCGCCGGAGCCGAACCGTTTCCTCACGGCGCGGGTGATCGCGGATAACTCGGGCGCCTTCGTCCGGTCGCTGGCGGTCAACCTGGGCACCGCCAACGGCGTCGCCAACGGTCAGGCCGTGCTGGGCGACCAGGGACTGGCGGGACGGATCGTCCAGGCGGGGGAGCGGGCTGCGCGGATCCTGCTGCTGACCGACCTCAACGCCCGGATCCCGGTGGTGCTGGAACGCTCGCGCTATCGCGCCGTGCTGGGTGGCGACAACACCGACCTGCCGAAGCTGATCCATCTGCCGCTGGAGGCCGAGGTGACGGTCGGCGACCGGATCGTCACCTCCGGCCATGGCGGCATGTTCCCGCCCGGGCTGCCTGTCGGCGTGGTCCAGGCGGTGGAGGACGGCGTGGTCCGGGTCCAGCCGTTCCAGGACCTGACCCGGCTGGAATATGTCCGGATCGTCGATTTCCGGCCGGTCGCCGGCGACGTCCGGCCGATCGAGACGCCGGGGGGCTTCCGGTGACGTTGACCCTGTGGCAGCGCCTGGACCTGGCCGCCCGGCACGCCGCGCCCGGGGCGATCACGCTGTTCGTCGTGCTGCTCGGCGTGGTACCGCTCGGCATGCCGTTCTACGGCCCGATCGCGCCGGTCCTCGTGCTGATGCCGGTCTACTACTGGACGGTGCACCGGCCGGATCTGGTGCCGTTCTGGCTGGTCTTCCTGGCCGGGGCGGTGCATGGCGTCCTCACCGGCGCGCCGCTGGGGCTGCATGCCGCGGTGCTGCTGTTGTGCCAGGCGCTGGTGATGGCGCAGCGCCGGTTCCTCGTGGGCAAGTCGTTCTTCGTGCTATGGTGGGGGTTCCTGACCGTGGCGGTGATCGCGACGACGCTGGAATGGCTGTTCTTCGGGCTGTTCCTGACCGCGCCGATGCCGCCGGAGCCGGTCGCCTTTCGCGCGCTGCTGACGACGGCGCTGTTCCCGCTGTTCGCCTGGATCTTCGGCCAGGTGACCCGTGGCTTTCTCCAGGCCGACTGAGGCGGGGAGGGGCCGCGATGGACCGCGATACCGACCGCTACCGCAGCCTGACCCGCCGCGTGCTGGTGCTGGGCGGCTTGCAGACCGGTTTGTTCGCCACCCTCGGTGCGCGGATGTACTACCTGCAGGTGACCGAGGCCGAGCGCTACCACATGCTGGCCGAGGAAAACCGCATCAACATGCGCCTGATCGCGCCGTCCCGCGGGCAGGTGCTGGACCGGTTCGGCCAGCCGCTGACGGTCAACAACCAGAACTTTCGGGTGCTGCTGACCGCCGAACAGGCCGGCGACGTCGAGGCGACGCTGGACCGTCTGGCGGAAATCGTGCCGATCGACCAGGAATTGCGCGAAAGGGTGGTGCGCGATGCCGGCCGGCGGCGCGCCTTCGTGCCGGTGACGGTGACCGACAACCTGAGCTGGTCGCAGGTCGCCAAGATCGAGGTCAACGCGCCCGAGCTGCCCGGGCTGTCGATCGACGTGGGCGAGAGCCGCCATTATCCGGAGGCGGTGGCGACGGCTCACACGCTGGGCTATGTCGGCGCGGTCAGCGAGCGGGAGCTCACCGGCGATCCGGTCCTGACGCTGCCCGGCTTCCGGATCGGCAAGACCGGCATCGAGAAGGTCCACGACGAGAAGCTCCGCGGCATCGCCGGTACCAGCCAGGTCGAGGTCAATGCGGTCGGACGGGTCATCCGGGAGCTGTCGCGCGACGATGGCACGCCGGGCCAGGACATCCAGCTGACCCTCGACATCGAGCTCCAGCGCTACGCCCAGCAGCGCCTTGCAGGGGAGAACAGCGCCTCGGCGGTGGTGATGGACGCGGTCAACGGCGAGATCTTCGCGCTGGCCAGCCACCCCAGCTTCGACCCCAACCTGTTCGCCACGGGGATCGATTCCACGACGTGGAACGGGCTGCTGAACGATCCCTACAAGCCCCTGAACGACAAGGCGGTCACCGGCCAGTACGCGCCCGGGTCGACCTTCAAGATGGTGACCGCACTGGCGGCGCTCGAGGACGGCGCGATCTCCCGGGATCACGAGGTCTATTGCCCGGGGTTCATGGACCTGGGCAACCATCGCTTCCACTGCTGGAAGCGGGGCGGCCACGGGCGGCTCGGCGTGCTCGGCGCGATCGAGGAGAGCTGCGACGTCTTCTTCTACGAGATATCCCGCCGCGTCGGCATCGACAAGATCGCCGAGATGGCGCGCCGCTTCGGGCTGGGCACCGAAACCGGCATCGACCTGCCCAACGAGCATGCCGGCCTGGTGCCGACCAGGGCCTGGAAGCAGGCCAACATGGGCGAGGTCTGGCAGCAGGGCGAGACGCTGATCGCGGCGATCGGCCAGGGCTATGTCCTGGCAACGCCGCTGCAGCTCGCCGTGATGACGGCGCGGATGGTCAATGGCGGACGGGCCGTGATCCCGCACCTCACCCTGCGCTTCGGCGGCCCCGACGCGCCGCTCTATCTTCCTCCGGCGGAGGGCATGGGCCTGCGGCCGGGGGCGCTGGAGCTGATGGTCGAGGCGATGACGCTGGTCACCTCCGGCCGGCGCGGCACGGCGCGGAACTCGCAGATTCCGGAAGAAGGGTTCGAGATCGGCGGGAAGACCGGCACCAGCCAGGTGCGCCGGATCACCCCCGCGGAGCGCGCCGCCGGCATCGTCCGCAACGAGGACCTGCCCTGGGCGCGGCGCGACCACGCCCTGTTCGTCGGCTTCGCGCCCTTGCACAACCCGCGCTACGTGGCGTCGGTGGTGGTCGAGCATGGCGGCGGCGGCTCGGCAGTCGCCGCCCCGATCGCCCGAGATCTCCTGTGGGAGGCCCAGAAGCGCGCGCCGGCCCGGCCACTGGCCGGACCGCAGGCGGCGCTGCCCCCGGATACCGATTCGCTCGGGCCGGATGCCGATTCGACCGCCGTCGCCGATGTCCGGGGAGGACGAGGCGGGTGAGCGCGCGCAACTACGGCGACTACGGCCGCGGCGCCCAGCTGCTCGGCCGCCTCGGCAGCGGCGGCGAGTTCGCGGCCGACGACCCGGGGATGAGCCTCGGCGAGAAGCTGATCCAGCTGAACTGGGTCCTCGTCCTGCTGCTCGGGATGATCGCCGGCGTCGGCATGGCGATGCTCTATTCCGCGGCGAACGGCTCGTTCGAACCCTGGGCGGTGCGCCACGGCATCCGCTTCGGCGTGGCGCTGGGCATTATGATCGTCGTCGCCCTGGTCGACGTGCGAATCTGGCTCAGGCTCGCCTATCCGCTCTACGGCGTCACTTTCATCCTGCTTGTGGCGGTCGAGGTGATGGGCGAGGTCGGCATGGGCGCCCAGCGCTGGATCGACCTGGGCGTGATCACCCTCCAGCCGTCGGAAATGATGAAGGTCGCGCTGGTGCTGGCCCTCGCGCGGTATTTCCACACCCCGACGCTGGAGGAGGTCTGGCGGCCGACGCGGCTGATCCTGCCGATCCTGATGGTGCTGGCGCCGGTGGCGCTGGTGCTCAAGCAGCCCGACCTCGGCACCGCGCTGATGCTGATGATGGTCGGTGGCGCGATCTTCTTCCTGACCGGCGTGAGGCTGTGGAAGTTCGTCGTGGTGATCGCCGGCGGGCTGTCGGCGATCCCGATCGCCTGGCAGTTCCTGCGCGAATACCAGAAGAACCGGGTCCTCACCTTCCTCAACCCGGAACGCGACCCGCTGGGCGCGGGGTACCACATCCTCCAGTCCAAGATCGCCCTCGGCTCCGGCGGCGTGTCCGGCAAGGGCTTTCTCCAGGGAACGCAAAGCCATCTCAACTTTCTGCCGGAGAAGCAGACCGACTTCATCTTCACGATGCTGGCGGAGGAGATGGGGCTGGTGGGCGGCCTCGGGCTGCTGGGCCTGTTCTTCCTGGTGCTGGTCTACGGCACGGTGATCGGCCTGCGCAGTCGCAACCACTTCGGCCGGCTGGTGGCACTGGGGCTGACCACCAACCTGTTCCTCTACGTCTTCATCAACATCGCCATGGTGATGGGGCTGATCCCGGTGGTCGGCGTGCCGCTGCCGCTGATCAGCTACGGCGGCACGGCGATGCTGACCGTGATGATCGGCATGGGCCTGATCGCCTGCGTTTCCATCCACCGGGACGTGCGGATCAGCCGGCGGGCGATGGACGGGTTCTATTGACGCGGTCGCGGCCGCTCGGTTTCCCGTAGGTCGGACCGCCGGTCCGACGCGCCGGTGAAAAGTCGGGGTGGAGTGGGGTCTGCGGCGGTTCAGTAGGTGCGCCGCCCGACCCGGCGCCGCAACCGCTTCACCATCGACAAATCCATCATCAGCTTGCGCGTGGGGGCCTCCTTTCCCGGCTGACCGTACCAACGGGCGATGGGGCCATGGCGTTGCGCCGCAGTCGGCCCGGCTGTCGGGCGTGCCGCACCGGGCCGGCCCGGCTCACGGCCGCCAGGGCGGGTCGCAGGCGACCGTTCCGGCCTCGTTGACCTGGAGCGTCCAGCGGGCGTGGCTGCCGTCCATCGCCGCGATCTCCGCCCCGCCGCCCGGCCGATAAGGGCCGAGGACGCAGAAGGGATCAGCGGTCCCCGCGGTCGTCCCGCGACCAGTCGCGCAGGCGCTCGCGAACAGCAGCGTCGCCCAGGCGATCGACCGCCTGGCGCTTCTCGGCAGCGTCATGGTTCGTCTCCTCGCGGCGGTCCGCCGCTTTCAGGTCGGCGTCGCGCCGGGCGTCGCGGGCGGCGTCCCGGCGGATCATGGCGATGGCCAGCAAGCCGGCGGCCGCGACGGCCACCCACCGCCCCAGCCGTTGGCCCAGCCGGACGGCCCAGCCGATCGACGGCGTCATGCCGGCTTCTCCCGTTCCAGCCGGCGCTTGCGCACCAGCATGGCGGCCAACGCGACAGCGGCGGTCATCGCGAGGACGGTGCCCAGCCAGGGCACCAGGTCGGCGAGCCGCAGGGCGGCCGCGTCGGTGGCGGCGGCGAGCAGCCCGTCCGCATTGTCGCCAGCCGCGGTGACGGCGGTCCCGATGGCCGATCCGACGCCGGCGAGGCCGGTCAGCGCGGCCCGGCCGGTGCCGGTGCGGGCGACCGGCCGTCGCCGGCCCTCGCCGGGCAGTGGCACCACCTCCGGCCAGCGGCAGCCCAGCAGTCGGTCGGCGGGGTAGGGGGCAATTGACACCCGGTCGCCCTGGTTGCCGCCCAGGACCAGGAGGTCGCCGTTCGCCGCCCGGCCGGCATAGAAGCCGACATGCCCGGCGCTGCCGTCCGGCCGGCCGCGCCAGAAGACGACGACGCAGCCCAGCACCGGCGCCGGCAGCGTTCGTCCCCAGGTGAGCCAGGATCGCGCCCGGGCCGCCTGGAGGCGGTCGTAGCCCTGGCCGGCCCGGTCCAGGCACCAGGCGACGAAGAAGCCGCACCACGGCGTTTCGTCGTCGCCCGGCCGAAAGGCGGCTGCCTCCTGGTAGCCGACGATCCGCGGGTTGTGTTCGGGGCCGCGGAGTTCCTGCTGGCCCAGCTCCGCATTCGCGGCCTCGTACCAGGGGATCTCGGTCATCTCTCCACCTCTCATGAAAAAAGGCCCCGCGATTGCGGGGCCGATCGGGACGGAAGCGGCGGGCCGTCAGCCCGAAACGACAAAACCCGCCGCGACCGAGGCCGGGCGGGTGGGATGGGAGTCCTCGCTAGGACAATACTCACAATAGAGGGGGCCGACAGGCCTGTCAATCTTTGGGACGCGGGTCTGCCGAGGTGCACAACCCGACTATGGCCGGCTTCCTGCGGACGGTCCTGCGTCGAGGCGGCCGCACCGACCGGCAGAACGAGAAAGAGCCCGGGCAATCTGCCCGGGCCCTCGAATTCTTGGTGGGCGCACAAGGACTCGAACCTTGGACCCGCTGATTAAGAGTCAGCTGCTCTACCAACTGAGCTATGCGCCCGCAGGGAACGTCGTTCCAGGCGCGGCGGCCGAGGCCGGCGCGTGCGGTGGCGGGTATGTAGCAGCACGCCCCGCGGGTTGCAAGGCCCTCTCCGGTCCTGCGGTGCAAGGCGGGGTTGCGCCCCGCGGGAGGCGCCGGTGGGGTGCCGGAGCGGGGGGCTTGGGGACGCCGACGGGACGCCGGAGCCGGCCGCGGGCCGGCGGCTTGCCGCGGCCGGCCCCGCAAGGGTAGCGTTCCGGGCCGTGGGCCGACAAAGGGAGGACGCTCGGATGCACAGATACCGCAGGGCGACGGTGGCGATCGGGGCCGCCGCGGCGATCGCGGCCGGAGCCGCCGCGTCGGGTGCCGCCGCGGCGCAGGAGGCGGCGGGCGGCGCCGGTTCAGGTGCCCCTGCCGATAGCGCTGCCGCGGCCGATACGGCTGCCCCTGCCGATCCCGCCGCGGCCTGCGCGGAGTCGCAACTGCAACTGGCGCGTCTTGCCTGTCTCCTGGACGCGGCGCAGCAGGCGGACGACCCGGCGCTCTGCCTCGACAGCGACGAGGTACCGGTCGTGTTCAACTGCCTGTCGCGGTTTGCCGAGGCGGCGGGCGACCCTGCCGCCTGCGACCTGGTGCCGGAGATGGCCGGCGCGCCGGCCGCGACGCTGCAGGATGCCTGCCGCGGCGGCGTCGCCGTGACGACCGGGGATCCCGCTCTGTGCGAGGCGCTGGGGGAGGAAAGCCTGCGCACCTCCTGCATCCTCCTGCTGGCCCAGCGGACCGGCGACACCGGCCTCTGCGACCGGCTGGAGGGAGACGCCGTACGGCAGGCCTGCCGGAGCGTGGAATAGGGGCCGGGTCGACCGCCGCCGGCGTGGCGGGGAACCGGCGCACTGTCGTCGCGAAGTGGCGACCCTGGGCGCGGGCGCAGGTCAATGCCGCCGGTGCCGGGGAGGGGGCGGGTCCGCCCTCCTCCTTGGTCCGGCTCCGCCCCCTCCCCCCGGCACGGCCGACGGGCGCAAAAGGCGGCGGCGCAGGCCTCGATCTCCTTGGGCCTACTGCCATTCCCAGCATGGCGCCCGGCACCGAGGCCGTCGACGGCCCCCGTTGCGGCGGCCAGGACCGGCTGCGGGCGGACCGGGAACGCAGGGTCAGTCATGGTAGTAGCGCGTCACCAGCAGGCCGGACACCGGCCCGTGGGCCACCAGCTTGTCGCCATGCGGCCGGAAGCCGTGGACCCGTCCGCTGCGGCCGAAGGTCAGGATCTCGATCGGGTAGGCGTGCTCCGCCACCTCTTCCAGGCATAGGATGCCCTTGGAATAGTCCTCCTGATCTGCGCCGACATAGAGCTTCTCACCGGTATTCAGGTCGCAGAGGGTCACGTCGGTGGTGTAGCCGATCAGGAACAGGTAGCCGTATTTCCGACTCCAGCAGAAGTCTTCCACCGTATTACCGAAAGGTGCCACCCAGTCGATCGTAGTGTCGCTCTCCATATGCCAGCGCTGTAGCGAATCTTCCCGGTTGAAGGCCAGCGTGTCGTCGTCGAACCATCTCACCCGCTTGACCCGCCGCGCCTCGGGCCCCGGATGGACCACGGTCAGCGTCCGGGCGTCGAGCATTCGGATGCGGCCCTGTCGTTCGGCCACCGCCAGCAGGCCCTGGGCGGCATTGTGCGCCAGCGCCCAGGCGGGATGGCCGTCGGGCGACACCCAACTCGCGTCGACCTTGCCGGTATCGGCGGCGAGACGATGGGCATGGCCGCTTTCCAGGCAGACGAACACCGCCCCGCCAGCCGCGTCGACCGCGATGTCGCGCACAGCGCTGCCGAAGTCGGCCAGGGTCCGGGCCGCCCCGTCCGGGGCGAACGCCAGGACCTTGCCGGAGGTCTGGGCGAGGAAGAGCGATCCGTCCGGACCGGTAACCATCCTCTTGGTGTAGGAGTGTTTTTCCGGCTTCGCGAGAGTGGCTTCATGCTTCAGCATGATCCGCCTGGTCGCGGGTTGTGCCGCGATGCGGCAGACCGCCACCTCGTCGCCCTCGCCGGCGAAAGCAAGCCGATCCGCACCAAGGCGGCAGCCGGTCCACAGCGGCGGCGGGGTGCGCCGGGTCAGGCCGAGCAGGCTGCCGGTCGAGAGATCGACCTTGTAGATCGCGCCGTCGAAGCACTGGGCGAAGCCGACGTCCGGCGCTTCGGACAGTGTCTTGAACCAGCGCATCTTGAACGGCGCCCGATAGACGATGCCGATCGGTCCGCAGGTCTGCGGGTCGATCTCGTACACATTGCGGTCGAACCCAACCACAAAGGCGCGGCCGGAAGTCGGATTGACGTGGACATGCTCCAGGTCGTCCCGGGTGAAGACGGGGCCTTCGTGCAGCACTTCGCGCCGGTCCAGGTCGACCTTGACCACCCGCCGGTCATCGGTCGCCACCAGATGCACACCGCCTTGCGCCAGCGGTTCGAACCAGTCGACGTTGCCGCGCGCGACGCGCATTTCGTCCAGGATCAGCCCGTCCTGCGAGAAGACCACGCTGCCCAAGGCCGCGCTGACCAGGAGCGGGGACTCGCCGGTCGGGTAGCAGACCGTCGTCACGTCTTCCAGCCCATGCATTCGGGTGCAGTGCACGTCCTCGATCCGACCATTGCCGTAGTCGAGTTCGAGTACGCCGGCGCTCGCACCTCGGGTCGCGATCCGGTCGAGTGCCGGGTGGAACGCGATCGCCTGGCTCTGGCTCGGGTTCCGATCGACGTGGGCGATGTCGTTCCACGGGGCCAGGTTGCGGGTGCAGAACCGGTCGACCACCCGGGGCGCCGTCGGCCGCTCCAGGTCGACGAGGGCGATGGTGTGGTCCATGCCGAGGGTCGCGACCAGTGGCCGGTGCGGATGGGCGGCCAGCCCGTAGATGTCGCCGAGATTGGTCTGACAGCGTGATGCCAAGGTCAGGTCGCCCGGGTCGAACAGCCCGATCTCGCCGGACTCCATGCCGCCGACGACAAGATCGCCACCGCAGGCGATGGCCATGGAATTGATCTTGAAGGCGGTCGCGACCGTGTCCTCGGTCGCGACCTCCCTCGACGATACAGCCTGATGGCCCATTGACGACTACATCTCGGCCTTGATCGCCGCCAGGATCTGGAAATTGCCGGGCAGCCGGACCTTGTCCTGCTCCTTCACGGGGTCGATGCCGGCGAAGACCTTCTGGTTGACCAGGGCGTTCAGCACGTAGCGGAACGTGCCTTCGTCCATCTCGACGCCGAGGTCGTGCTGGAGTTCGGTCAACGCAACATCGAAGCGCTTGAGCGCCTCCGGCTTGCTCTTGAGGCCTTGGAGCGCGGCCGAGGCAAGCTTGAGGTCCGGACGATCCATCGGGTTCTCTCCCCTAAACTGATGATTGAGGTACGGAGAAGATATTCCATAAAATGTTCTGTGGAAAGAAGAAAGCAACTAATAAGGGCATAAAATCGTCTGATTCCTTGATAAATGGACGGACACACCGCCAGCGCGGCCCAGGTCAGGAGCCGACCGAGGCGGCGATCTCGGTCTTCAGCCAGTCGGCGAACGCGCGGATGCGGGCATCCGGGCGCCGGTCAGCCACCGTCGCCAGCCAGTAGCCGAGTCCGCTTTCCATCCGGTCCGGGAATGGGGCGACGAGCCGTCCGTCCGCCAGGGCGTCGGCCGCCAGCAGCTCCCAGGCCAGCATGATGCCCTGGCCGGCGATCGCGGCGTCGAGACAGAGCGAGGCGTCGCTGAACACCGGCCCCGGAGCCAGCACCGACTCGTCGAGGCCGTAGCGAGCCAGCCAGTCGCCCCACTCGACCAGAACGCCCGTCCCGCTGTCGCGGATCGCCGGCACGCGGCGCAGGTCGCGCGGGCTCGCCAGCCCCTCGGCCAGCGCCGGGCTGCAGACGGGAAAGATCCTGTGGCGCAGCAACTGTTCCGCCCGCATGCCGGGCCAGTCTCCGCGGCCGACCCGGATTGCCAGGTCCACGTCGCCGACGGCGAGGTCGACCAGGTCGACGGTGGCGTCGATCCGCACCCGCAATCCGGGATGGGCGGCGGTGAAGCGGACCAGCCGCGGCACCAGCCACTTGGCGGCGAAGACCGGCGCCGCCGTGACGGTCAATACGTCGGCCGGCCGGGTCTGGGCCAGGGTGACGGCGCGGGCCAGTTCCTGGAAGCCGGCGGTCAGCCGGTCCAGCACGGGCCGCCCCGCCGCGGTCGGCACCAGGCCGCGCGGCGTGCGCTCGAACAGGGAGAGGCCCAACTGGCGCTCGGTCCGGGCGATCTGCTGGCTCACCGCCCCGGGGGTGACCCCCAGCTCCTCCGCGGCGCGAGCGAGACTGCCGAGCCGCCCGGCGGCCTCCGCCGCGCGCAAGCCGTTGAGGTGGACGCTGGCGAGTCGCTGCATACAGATTTTCTAAAGTCTCTGCGACCAAAACTCCATCGATTTCGGGGAATCACTCGCGCAGACTTCTGCCGAAGCTAAATACAAGGAGGCGCCGCCATGAGGCTTCTGATCAGGCTCATGTCCCGGTTCGGGCGACACCCCGGCGCGGCATCGGCGCAGGCGGCATGGCTGCCGCGGCCGGCCGCCGCCGACCCGCTGGCTGCCAGCGCCCTGGTCCGGATGACGCCGCACCAATTGGCCGACCTGCCGTTCGAGACGCTGCGGCACCGGGCCGTACAGGACAACGCCCCCGCCGGCGAAACGGCCTGCCCGCGCTCGACCGCCTGCTGAAGCCGCCCGGCCGCAGCGGCACGTCTCCAGACCGGCGCGAGGCCGCGGTCCCGGCGCCGTGTCTCGCCCCATGGACCGGGGCCCGGCCGGAGGTCGGGAACCGGTCGCCTTGTTTCCGGCCGAGATGCGGGAAACCCGCCGGGGCCCCGCGGCGTTCGTCTCGGACCTCGACGGACCGGAATCGGGAGCCCACGCCGATGACCTCGAAGCAGGAGATCCTGGCCCAGTGGCTGCGCGACGTGCACGCGCTGGAGGAACAGGCGAAGACGATGCTGGAGGCGCAGTCCTCCCGCATCGCCAACTATCCGGAACTGAAGAAGCGGATCGACCGGCACCTGGAGGAAACCAACCGCCAGGAGGAGCGGATCCGCGCCTGCCTCGACCGGCATGGCGGGACCTCGGCGATGAAGGACGCCGGCGGCAAGCTGATGGCGACGATGCAGGGCCTCGGCGGCGCGATCATGGGCGACGAGGTGGTCACGGGCGCGATGGCAAGTTTCGCCTTCGAGAGCTTCGAGATCGCCTCCTACCGCAGCCTGATCGCCGCCGCCGATGCCTGCGGCGACACCGAAACCCGGCTGGTAGCCGAAGAAATCCTCAAGGAGGAGGAAGCCATGGCTGCCTGGCTGGAGGATCACCTGCCCGCGATCGTCCAGCAGTACCTGGAGCGGGCGGAGCAGGGCGAGTTGGCGAAGCGCTGAGAGCCGCCCGACGATCCGCATCGCCGGCCGTTCAGGCTTGCCCGGCGAGCCGTATCGAACCGGCCGGCGCTGCAGGCGACGCTATGCCAAGCCGGCCAGAAGTGTGAAATTTTGATTGTCGTCCTAATACTTATTTGAACGTGCGCAACGGAATAGCATCGTCAAAATAGAACCTCTCGAGGTGTTTGCGACATGTGACGGACCCCCCATGACGATCACTCGGAACGGCTTGCTGGTTCTCGCGCTCGATTCCCTTGATGTCGGTCTGGCCGAGCAATGGGCCGCCGCCGGGCATCTGCCGCATCTGCGTCGGCTGTTCGAGAGGTCGGCGCAGGGCGAACGTCCAACCCGGAAGGGCTGGTGTCGGGGGCGTTGTGGGCGAGCTTCTTCGCCGGCGCCGGCCCGGGCGTGCACGGCCAGTGGGACGGGATCAAGGGCTTCGACCCGAAGACCTACCGCAGCCGCCACGTCGATCGGGAGGATCTGCGCTACCGCCCGTTCTTCACCCGTTTAAGCGACGCAGGCAAGCGCGTCGGGGTCATCGACGCGACCCACACCTTCCTCTACGAAGGTCTGAACGGCTTTCAGGTCGTCGATTGGATGACCCATCTCCGGGTCTATCGCGGCGGCCCGATGCGCACCACGCCGCCCGACCTGGCGCAAATCCTGACCCAGAAGTTCGGCGACGATCCGTTCCCCCGCGGCCCGGCCTGCGCGACGGACGCCGCCGAGGTGAGCACGGTCGACGGCGTCCGCGACTTCCTGGAGCGGATTCACCAGCGGATCGAACGCAAGCGCGCGGCGGCGAACTGGCTGCTGGAGCGCGAGCCGCTGGACTTCTTCTTCGTCAATCTGGACATGGCGCACGACACCGGGCACATGCTCTGGCACGTGTTCGACACCATGGCGCCGAACCATCGCGCCGATCTGCGCGCGGCGGTGGGCGATCCGATGCTGCCGGTCTACCGCGCGATCGACGCGGCAGTCGGGGAACTGACCGCCGCGGCGGGCGAGGACTGCCACGTCCTCGTCTATCTCAGCCACGGCATGACCCGGTCCGAGACGGCGACCTATACCCTGGATGCCGTGCTGCGACGGCTGGAGGCGGCGTATTTCGGCACGCCCGACGAGGCCGGGTCGGACGACTGGCGAACTGCGGCCCGATCGGTGTGGCGCAAACTGCCCAAGCCCGTGCGCGATGGACTGGCCCGAAAGCTGGGCGAGCGGCGCAGCGCCGTGCGGTCGGAGATCGCCGCGGCGGACCGCCGACGGCGCCGCTTCTTCGAGATCTACATGTTTGATTCCGCCGGCGCGGTCCGGATCAATCTGGCCGGTCGCGAGAGCGAGGGAATGATCCAGCCCGGCTCCGAATACCGGGCGCTCCTCGACCGGCTGGCCGAGGACCTGCGCGCGCTGCGCAATGCCGATACCGGCGGCCCGGTGATCGACCGGGTGATCGTGACCGACGAGCACCATTCCGGTCCGAACCGCGACCTGCTTCCCGACCTGCTGATCGAATGGAACCGGGACGTGCCGATCACGCGGATCCAATCGGACACCCTGGGCGTCTTCGAGCACGAGGCGCACGGCAGCCGCTCGGGCGACCATTCCTTCGACGGCCACTACTTCTTCACCGGTCCCAGGGTGACCTATCACGTGGCCAGTCACACGGTGCCCTGCACCCGCTTCGCCGACGACATCCTGCGCCACTTCGGCGTGGAAGGCGCCGACGACGAGGCACCGGACGTCCTGCCGTTCGCAGTACCGGCGGAGGCCGACTGATCGCACGGAGCGGGTGACAGGAGGCCGCCGCCATAAGGAGGAGCGGCCCTGGGAACCAGGCTTTGGACGCGAAGCGGTCGCCGGGGGCGCGAGGATCGCTTGGGAGGTCTGCACCGTCGGCGGACCGGCCGACCTGAAAGTGGTGGGCGCGGCTGGGATTGAACCAGCGACCCCTGCCGTGTGAAGACAGTGCTCTCCCGCTGAGCTACGCGCCCGGTCCGTCGGGACGCCCTTCATTAAGGAGCGGCCGTGGCGGTGTCAAGCGCGGGATTGGCGGCTGTTCGGTTGCCCTGGGCGGTTGCCCTGGTCGTGCGACGTTTCGCGGCCCATATCGGTGGGTGGAACGGCGGGAGGACGGCCGGCGCTGCCCGACCCGGGCCTGGCCTCGTCCCGTCCGCCGGCCGCCGCCCGAGGACGCCTCAGCCAGGATCCCTGCCATGACGGCCGCTCCCCTCCCCCTCTCGACCGCTTCGGATGTTTCCGCGCCGGCCTTGCCAGCCCTGCGCCCCGTCGCCCCGCTCCACCCCGTCCTGGCCATGGATGCCCGGGCGGAGGTGGGGCCGGGGCAGGGGAGGCGGTCGTCCGTCGCGGAGAGCGGCCGTCCCCGGCGGGGCGGCTGCAAGGGCGGAGCGGTCGGCGCGGCGCTTGGCGTCGGGCTCGCCGTCGCCCTTGGGCTTGCCGCCGGTGTCGGGGGCAGGGTGGCGCATGCGGCGGAATCGGCCGGGCTGAGCCTCGACTACGAGATCTATTTCTCCGGCTTTCACCTTGGCTCCGCCGACATCGAGGTGGATCTGCTGCCGGCCGCCTATGCGGTCCAGGTCGCCGCCGAGTCCTCCGGCCTGATCGGCGTGCTCGCCCCATGGTCGACCCGCGCGGTGAGCGAGGGGCGTCGCGCAGGCCCGAGACTGGTGCCCGAGCGGCACCGGGTCGAGCGACCGCGCGAGGACGACGTCAAGATCACCCGGATGACCTTCACCGACGACGGCTCGGTCGAGGTGCTGGTGACCCCCGGCGACCACACCGACGGCGGCGGCGTGCCGCCGGAACTGCGGCGCGGCGCGCTCGACCCGCTGACCGCGGCGGCCGGGCTGATCGTCCAGGCCGCGGCGTCGGGCGGCGGGACGACGGGCGGCGGGACGACGGGCGTGGGGCCCGGAGCCTGCGGCCGGACCGTCGCGATCTACGATGCCCGCCGCCGCTATGACGCCGTCGTCGCCGGGGCGGCCTCCGACACCCTGCGGCCGAACCGGTTCGCCGCCTATGACGGGCCGGCGGTCCGCTGCACGCTGCGGCTCGACCCCGTCGCCGGGGCGTTCGGCAGCGCCGAAGGGGAGGAAGGTGCATGGCGCCGGGACGCAGAGGGCGCGGAGTCGCGGCGCGGCACCGTCTGGCTCGCCCGGCCGCTCGCGAACGGACCCGTCCTCCCGGTGCGGATCGAGGCGGAGACCCGGTTTGGTGCGATGGTCGTCCATCTGGCCGGCGCCCGGGCGCGGGAGCCGGTAATTGCGGAGCGCCCCGCCGACTAGGCAAATCCCGACCTGACGGAATCATCCGTTCGGGAAAACTTGCCCTATCTTCAAGGATCCAGATCATCTTGTCTGCGCCCCTCGGGGCGCAGGATGCTCTGGCCCTCGCCGGCCCACAGGGCGGCGATCGCCGCCGGCACCTGGTCGAGCCGGTCGACCACCCGGTCGGCGCCCAGGCCGGTGGCCGGCGTCTTCGAATAGCCGAAGGAGACCGCGATCACCCGCAGGCCGGCAGCCCGCGCCGCGCCGATGTCGGCGGCGTTGTCGCCGACCATGACCGCCCCCTCGGGCCCGGCGCCCAGCGCATCGAGCGCGGCGCGTATCGGTCCGGCCTCGGGCTTGCGGCCGTCGGGGCCGTCGCCGCAGATCACCACCCGGAACACGTCGTCGAGACCCAGGCACCGGAGCGCGTGCCGGGTCGGCGCCGCCGGCTTGTTGGTCACCAGACCCAGGCCAGGCCCGGCCGCGGCCAACCCGTCCAGCAGGGCGCGGGCGCCGGGATAGAGGTCGCCCGGCCCGATCGGGGCCTCCGCCAACCGGTCGACGTAACGCCGGACCTCCGCCTCCAGCGTGGCGTCGTCGGGAACCGGGCCGGTGGCGTCGAAGGCGCGGCGGACCAGCATGCCGGCCCCGTCGCCGACCATCCGCGCCACCTCCGCGCGCTCGAGCGTCCGGCGGCCGTGGTCGGCGAGCAGGTGGTTGGCGGTCTCGGTGATCCCCGGCAGGCTGTCGACCAGCGTGCCGTCCAGGTCGAACAGGACGGCCTGCAGCGTCGGGGGAAGGACGGGAGGGTGGCGCGGGTCCGGCGAGGTCGCATGCAACATGGCGCAACAAAAGTTGACTTTGGCACAGGCCCGGGAGTGTGGCACTAACCCGCGCCATGACAAGTCTTTCGTCCCCCGAGTCTCCCCTTCCCGTCCGACCCCTGGCCGCCGTCGTTCTGGCCGCCGGCAAGGGCACCCGGATGAAGTCCAACCGGCCCAAGGTGCTGCACCAGGTGGCCGGACGCCCGATGCTGGCGCATGTCCTGGCCGCCGCCGATGCGCTGGCCCCGGAACGCCGGTTGGTGGTCGTCGGTCCGGGCATGGAGCATGTGGCTGCCGCGGCGACGCCCTGGACCGCGGTCGTGCAGGAGACGCAGCGCGGCACCGGCGATGCCGTGGCCGCCGCCCTACCGGCGCTGGACGGCTTTGCCGGTGACGTCCTGGTCGTGCTGGGCGATACGCCGCTGCTGACGAGCGAGACGCTGCGCCGACTGGTCGACGCCCGAAGCGCGGCGGAGGGGCAGGGCGCGGCGGTGGCCGTCCTCGGTTTCCGGGCGGCGGATCCCGGCCCCTACGGCCGACTGATCCAGGGGCCCGGCGGCGGGCTGGAACGGATCGTCGAGGCGGTCGACGCCACGCCGGAGGAGCGGGCGGTCGACCTCTGCAACAGCGGCGTCCTGCTGTTCGACGGCGCCCGGCTGGCGGAGCTGGTCGGCGCGATCGGCTGCGACAATGCCAAGGGCGAGTACTACCTGACCGACGCGGTGGGGCTGGCCCGCGCCCGCGGCTGGGCCGGCGTGGTCGCCGAGGCGCCGGCGGTGGAGGTGCATGGCGTCAATTCCCGTGCCGATCTCGCCGCCGCCGAAGCACTGATGCAGGAGCGGCTGCGTGCCCGGGCGATGGCCGAAGGCGCGACGCTGATCGACCCCGCGACGGTGCATCTCAGCTGGGACACCCGGCTCGGCACCGACGTGACGGTCGAGCCGCATGTCTGGTTCGGCCCCGGCGTCACGGTCGGCGACGGCGTGGAGATCGGCGCGTTCAGCCATCTGGAAGGCGCGACGGTCGCGGACGACGCCCGGGTCGGGCCGTTCGCGCGCTTGCGCCCCGGGGCGGTGGTCGGCGCGGCGGCCCATGTCGGCAATTTCGTCGAGTTGAAGAACGCCGTCCTCGGCGACGGAGCCAAGGCCAACCACCTGACCTATCTGGGCGACGCCACCGTCGGTCCGGGCGCCAATATCGGCGCCGGAACGATCACCTGCAACTACGATGGTTTCCTGAAGCACCGGACCGAGATCGGCGCCGGTGCGTTCATCGGCTCGAACAGTGCGCTGGTCGCCCCAGTGCGTGTGGGCGACCGGGCCAATGTCGGCGCCGGCAGCGTGGTCGGCCGGGACGTGCCGGACGATGCCTTCGCGGTCAGCCGGGGCGAGACCACGGTCCGGGAAGGCGGCGCCGCCCGCTATCGGGCGCGGCTGAAGGCGCAGAAGGACCGGCGCGGGGCGTCCGGGCAGAACCGATCCGGGCAGAGCTGAGGAGCGATTTTCCCCATGTGTGGCATCATCGGTATCCTGGGCCAGGACGACGTGGCCCACCGCCTGGTCGACGGGCTGAAGCGCCTGGAATACCGCGGCTACGATTCCGCCGGCATCGCGACCCTGGTCAACGGCCACATCCAGCGGCGCAGGGCGGAGGGCAAGATCGCCAACCTGGAGGCCGTGCTGGACGGCGAGCCGCTGGCCGGCACCACCGGCATCGGCCATACCCGATGGGCCACCCACGGCCGGCCGACCACCGGCAACTCCCATCCCCATGCCACCGACCGGGTGGCGATCGTCCACAACGGCATCATCGAGAACTTCCGCGACCTGCGTGCCGAGCTGGAGGCCGAGGGCTACGCCTTCGAGACCGAGACCGACAGCGAGATCGTCGCCCAGCTGCTGACCGCCCATCTCGACCGACAGATGACCCCGGAACAGGCGGTCCAGGCCGCGCTCGACCGGCTGGAAGGGGCCTTCGCGCTCGCCATCCTGTTCGCTGGCCGGCACGACCTGATGATCGGCGCGCGACGCGGCTCGCCGCTCGCGGTCGGCTATGGGGACGGGGAGATGTATCTCGGCTCCGACGCGCTGGCCCTGGCGCCACTGACCCAGCGGATCTGCTATCTGGAAGAAGGCGACTGGGCGGTGGTCAGCCGGGGGGCGGTGCAGGTCTACGACGCGGACGGCTCGGCCGTCGACCGGCCGGTGCGCCAGACGCTGGCCTCCGGCGCGATGATCGGCAAGGGCGGCTACCGCCACTTCATGCTCAAGGAGATCTACGAGCAGCCGAGCGTGATCGGCGATACCCTGTCGAGCCACATCGACCCGCACACCCGAACGGTCGCGCTGCCCGATCTGCCGTTCGACCTGGCGGCGGTGCCGCGGGTGACCGCGATCGCCTGCGGCACGGCCTATTATGCGGCGATGGTCGCCAAGTACTGGCTGGAGACGGTCGCCCGGCTGCCGGTGGAGCTCGACATCGCGTCGGAGTTCCGCTACCGCGAGGCGCCGATGCCCGAGGGCGGGGTCGCGCTGTTCGTCTCCCAGTCCGGCGAGACGGCGGACACCCTGGCGGCCCTGCGCTATGCCCGCAGCCAGGGGCAGCACATCGTCTCGGTCGTCAACGTGCCGGAGAGCTCGATCGCGCGGGAGAGCGACGTGGTCCTGCCGACCCATGCCGGGCCGGAGATCGGCGTTGCCTCGACCAAGGCGTTCACCACCCAGCTGACCGTGCTGGCCTGCTTCGCGGTCGCCGCGGCGCGGGCCCGCGGCCTGCTGGACCCGGCGGCGGAGCAGCGGCTGGCCGACGCGCTGATCGAGGTGCCGGCCCGGGTGACCGAGGTGCTGAGCCACGACGAGGCGATCGAGGCCATCGCCCACCGGGTGGCGGAGGCGCGCGACGTGCTCTATCTCGGCCGCGGGACCGCCTATCCGCTGGCGCTGGAAGGCGCGCTGAAGCTGAAGGAGATCAGCTACATCCATGCCGAGGGCTACGCTGCCGGCGAGATGAAGCACGGGCCGATCGCGCTGATCGACGAGACCGTGCCGGTGATCGTGCTGGCGCCGCGCGACGCACTGTTCGACAAGACCGTGTCGAACGTGCAGGAGACCATGGCCCGCGGCGGCCGGGTGGTGTTCTTCTCCGACGCCGAGGGGATCGACCGGCTGGGCGGCGGCGCCGAGGCGGCGATCGCCCTGCCGACGGTCGACCCCCTGGTGGCGCCGATCCTTTACGCCCTGCCGGTCCAGCTGCTGGCCTACCACACTGCCGTGGTCAAGGGCACCGACGTCGACCAGCCGCGCAACCTGGCGAAGAGCGTGACGGTGGAGTAGGGGCTGCCACGGTCACCCCGCCTCCCAGGACGGCCGATCATCGGTTTCAAGGGACCGGCGATAGGCCGGACGCTCGGTGCAGCGGGCGAGCCAGTCGCGGACCTGCGGGTCGTCGGGAACGGAATCGGGGAAGTAGAGATAGGGCGAGCAGATCAGCAGGTCGGCCGCGCTGAACCGGTCGCCCACCAGGTAGGGCTGGTCGCGCAGGGCGGCCGTCAGCCGGGCCTCGACCTCGGCCACGCCGCGGAAGGTCGCCTGCAGCACCGGATTGTCCCCCAGGCCGCAGACATCCAGGATGTAGACCGGCTCCATCACGCTGCCGTAGTAGACCAGCCAGGTCAGGTAGGCCCCGCGCTGCGGCTCGCCGATCCGGGGCCCCAGGCCCGCCTCCGGGAACAGGTCGGTCAGGTAGAGCAGGATCGCCGGCGTCTCGGTGATCAGCGCGCCGTCGTGCACCAGTGCCGGCACCTTGCCGTCGGGGTGCGGGTTCTTCGGGTCGGGGGCGCCGCTGCCGTCCTGGCGGCGGATGTCGACCGGGACGAGGTCGACCTCGGCGCCGATCTCGTGCAGCAGCCAATGGACCCGGCCGGACCGGGACCTGGGGGCGTGGTAGAAGGTGAGCATGGGTGCTTCTCCCTGAAGTGGACGCAGGGGAGGATACCGCGGGTCGACTGACAGGCCATGTCAGGAGACGGCGGTTGGGGCGGCCGATCGTCGGCGCGCATTTGACCGAGGGCGGCGCGACGGCGATGATCCTGCTATCGCCAGGGATATAAGTGGGCCCGCCATGCCGGCACCGTCGATCCGAATCCACCCCATCCATCTCGGCCGCGGCGCCACGGCGGAGGTGGAGCCGGCGTTCACCGGCGACATGGACTGGTACGCGGCGTACGTCGAGCGCCATGCGGCCGACGGCATCGAGGGCCGGCTGGTGGCGGTGCAGTCCTTCGCCCGGCCCTGGGACATGTGGGAGCGGCATCCCAACGGCAGCGAAGTCGTGCTGTGCCTGGAGGGGGCGATCACCCTCCACCAGGAAACGCAGGACGGCGGGACGCACACGGTCCGGCTGGGACCGGGGGAGTACGCGATCAACCCGCCCGGCGTCTGGCATACGGCGGATGTGAAGGAGGCGGCGACCTGCCTCTTCATCACCGCGGGGATCGGAACCGAGCACCGGCCGCGATAGCGTCGGGGGGGCAAACTGGCCCCTTCAAACCACCCGCGTTCCGTGGCCATATGCGGTTCAGCGCGCGCGAGACGCGGCCTCGACACCGGAACCGACGGGAATTTCCACCATGGCGCTCCAGCTTCACGATTCCAGCCTGCTGCAGCAGAAGAACTACGTTGCCGGCAAGTGGATCGATGCCGACGGCGGCGGCACGATCGAGGTCACCAACCCCTCGACCGGGGAGGTGCTGGGCACGGTGCCGAAATGCGGCGCGGCGGAGACGCGGCGGGCGATCGAGGCGGCGAATGCCGCCTGGCCCGCGTGGCGCGCCAAGACGGCGAAGGAGCGCTCCCAGATCCTGCGCCGCTGGCATGACCTGATGATCGCCAACCAGGACGACCTGGCGCGGCTGATGACGGCGGAGCAGGGCAAGCCGATGGCCGAGGCCAAGGGCGAGATCGCCTACGCCGCCAGCTTCATCGAATGGTTCGCGGAAGAGGGCAAGCGGGTCTACGGCGACACCATCCCGACCCACCAGGCGGGCAAGCGCATCGTCGTCACGAAGGAGCCGGTCGGCGTCTGCGTGGCGATCACGCCGTGGAACTTTCCGGCCGCCATGATCACCCGAAAGGCCGGACCGGCGCTGGCCGCGGGCTGCCCGATGGTGGTCAAGCCGGCGACGGCGACGCCCTATTCGGCGCTGGCCCTGGCGCTGCTGGCCGAGCGGGCGGGGGTGCCGGCGGGCGTGTTCTCCGTCGTCACGGGCCCGTCGCGCGACATCGGCGAGGAGATGACCGGCAACCCGCTGGTCCGCAAGCTGACCTTCACCGGCTCCACTGCCGTCGGCAAGACCCTGATGGAGCAGTGCGCCGGAACCGTGAAGAAGATCTCGCTGGAGCTCGGTGGCAACGCGCCGTTCCTGGTGTTCGACGATGCGGACCTGGATGCCGCGGTCGAAGGGGCGATCGCGTCGAAGTACCGCAACGCCGGCCAGACTTGCGTCTGCGCCAACCGCATCATCGTCCAGGACTCGGTCTATGACGCGTTTGCCGAGAAGCTGGCCAAGGCGGTGAAGGGGCTGAAGGTCGCCGACGGTTTCCAGGAGGGGGCGCAACTGGGTCCGCTGATCGACGAGGACGCGGTGCTGAAGGTCGAGGACCACATCCAGGATGCGGTCTCGAAAGGCGCAAGCGTCGTCGTCGGCGGCAACCGCCACCCGATGGGCGGCACCTTCTTCGAACCCACGGTGCTGGCCGGCGTGACGCCGCAGATGAAGGTGATGAAGGAGGAGACGTTCGGCCCGCTGGCGCCGCTGTTCCGCTTCCACGACGAGGCGGAGGGTATCGCCATGGCGAACGATACGGAGTTCGGCCTGGCCGCCTATTTCTACAGCCGCGACATCGGCCGCATCTGGCGGGTCGGCGAGGGGCTGGAATACGGCATCGTCGGCATCAACACCGGGATCATCTCGACCGAGGTGGCGCCGTTCGGCGGCTTCAAGGAGAGCGGGCTGGGCCGCGAGGGCTCGAAATACGGGATCGAGGAATTCCTCGAGATCAAGTACATGTGCCTCGGCGACATCGACCGCTGAGGCCGGGTTTCAGGGAACGGCCGGCGGGCAACCTTCCGAGGCTCCATGGACCGCATCGAGATCCGCCGGCCGGACGACTGGCACCTGCATCTGAGGGACGGGGCAATGCTGGCCGCCGTGGTCGGCGACAGCGCCGCCCGATTCGCCCGCGCCATCATCATGCCGAACCTGAGGCCGCCGGTGGTGAGCACCGCCGACGCGGCGGCCTACCGCGAGCGCATCCTGGCTGCCGTGCCGCCGGGGGCGGCCTTCACACCATTGATGACCGCCTACCTGACCGAGGCGACCGACCCCGACGACTTGGCGCGCGGGGCGGCGGAGGGCGTGCTGACGGCGGTCAAGCTCTACCCTGCCGGAGCGACCACCAACTCGGCCAGCGGCGTGACCGACCTGCGCCGGGTGCGCGCCGTGTTCGAGCGGATGGAGCGGATCGGCCTGCCGCTCCTGATCCACGGCGAGGTGGTCGATCCGGCGGTCGACATCTTCGACCGGGAGAAGGTGTTCGTGGAGAGCGTGCTGGCGCCGCTGGTGCGCGAGCACCAGGGCCTGAAGGTCGTGCTGGAGCATGTGACGACGGAGGAGGGCGCGGCCTTCGTCGCCGAGGGGCCGGACCGACTCGCCGCCACCATTACAGCCCACCACCTGCTGATCGACCGCAACGCGATGCTGGTCGGCGGCATCCGGCCGCACCACTACTGCCTGCCGGTGCCCAAGCGCGCCCGGCACCGGGAGGCGCTGGTCAAACACGCGACCTCCGGCTCGGCGAAGTTCTTCCTGGGCACCGACAGCGCGCCTCACCCTCGCCACGACAAGGAAAGCGCCTGCGGCTGCGCGGGGATCTATACGGCGCACGCGGCGATCGAACTTTATGCAGAGGCGTTCGACGCCGCCGGCGCGCTCGACCGGCTGGAAGCGTTCGCCAGCCTCAACGGCCCGCGCTTCTACGGCCTGCCGGTGAACGCCGCGACGGTGACGCTGGAGCGGGCGGAGACGCCGGTGCCGGACACCCTGGCCGCCGGCGGTGACGTGCTGGTCCCGTTCCGCGCCGGCGAAACGGTGGGGTGGCGGATGGCGGCATGAGAGGCATCGGGCCGGCGCGAAGCGGCGGCCCGACAGTCGGTCGCCGCTGCGTCAGCTCTGGTCCACGATCCGGGCAATCAGCCCGTCCCGAAGTTGGAAGCACGAGGCGCCCTTGAACGCCAACTGCTGCCCCGCTTTCCAGCCGTTGGGCAGGTCCTGGGCGACAGTCGCGGTATAGTCGATCTCCACCGCCGTGGTGTCGGCGACGGTGATTGCGTTGGTGACCGTCTGCCGGCGTTCCGCGAAGGCGGCGGCGCCGACCCGCGCCAACTCCTCGAAGGCCGCCTTGTCCGGCGCCGCGGCGGTCAGCGCGTCGCCCGTCCAGTTCTCGAACCGCACATCGTCCGCGAGACACGCCAGCATCGCGTCCACTTCGCGGGCATTATAGGCGCGAATATAGTCGGCGATCGTCTGCGGCAGGTCGGGCACGGGGGGCATTCCTGCGGATGAGGTCGGGGTGGGGACGTTGGACCAATCCCCACGGGCCATCAACCCGAACCTTGATGGCAGGCAATGCGCTGTCACACGGCGCCGCGGCGCGCCTCCAGGATGTTGCGTGGGCCGTCGAATCCGCGCTGGTAGCTCAGGCTCATCGACCGCGCCGCCCGGTGCCATTGGGCCTCCGGCTGGCGGCGGGCGAGCGCCTCGTCGATCTCGACCTCGTCGAACCCGGCGGCGCGGGCGAAGGCGTACTGGTCGGCGATCAGGTGCCCGGACGCGCGCAGGGTCTTCGCATAGCCCATCCGCCGAAGCCGCCGTGCCAGGCTGAAGCCGCGGCCGTCGGCGAAGCCGGGAAACGCGACGGCGATCAGCGAGAGGCGCGCCAGCACCGGCGCCAGCACGGCAGCGTCGGCGTCGTTCGGCAGGTCGACGCCGATCCGCCGCGCCGCCGGCCAGGTCGCCTCGTCGGCCTGCACACGGTCGAGCGGCAGGATCACCGCTTCGGGATCGCCGGCCGCCGCGGTCTCGGAATTCCAGCGCCGCCAGGCGTCGGCACGGAAGCCGCTGTCGTCAATGATCGGCATAGAGCGCCTCCTTGAACCCGGCATGGCCGAGCCGGCGGTAGGTGTGCAGGAAGGTTTCGTCCGACCGGCGCTCGGCCATGTAGTGATCGACCAGCCGCTCGATCGCCGCCGGGACCTCCTCCGCCGACAGGCCCGGGCCGGCCCGCTCGCCCAGCGCCGCGGTCTCGGTGGCGTCGCCGCCCAGCGTGATCTGGTAGAACTCCTCGCCGGCCTTCTCCAGGCCCAGGATGCCGATATGGCCGACATGGTGGTGGCCGCAGGCGTTGATGCAGCCCGAGATCTTGATCGCCAGCGGCCCGATGTCGCGCTGGCGCTTCTCGTCGGCGAAGCGCCGGCTGATCGCCTGGGCGATCGGGATCGAGCGCGCGGTGGCAAGGGCGCAGTAGTCGAGGCCTGGGCAGGCGATGATGTCGGTGATCAGGCCACGGTTGGCGGTCGCCAGGTCGGCCTCGATCAGCGCACGCCAGACGGCGTAGAGGTCGCGCTTGCGGATGTCGGGGAGCACGATGTTCTGCTCGTGCGTCACGCGCAGTTCGCCCAGGCTCCAGGTCTCGGCGATGTCGGCCAGCGCCGCCATCTGTTCCGCCGTCGCGTCGCCGGGGGCGCCGCCGACCGGCTTCAACGACACAACGGCGGCGATGTAGCCCGGCTGCTTGTGGGGAAACCCGTTGACGTCGACCCAGCGGGCGAAGTCCGGATCGTCGGCGATGGCCTTGGCGAAGGCCGGGTCGTCGTCGTCCAGCTCGTCGTAGGCGGGCGGCGCGAAATAGGCGGCGATCCGCGCCAGCTCGTCGGTATCGGCGGCGACCGAGGGGCCGTTCAGCCCGGCGAAGTAGTCCTCGACCTGCCGGCGATACTCGTCGATGCCGAGTTCATGGACCAGGATCTTGATCCGGGCCTTGTACTTGTTGTCGCGGCGGCCGTGGAGATTGTAGACGTGCAGGGCCGCCTCCAGGTACGGCAGCAGGTCCTCCTTGGGCAGGAAGTCGCGCAGCACCTCGCCGATGAAGGGGGAGCGGCCCATGCCGCCGCCGACGATCACCTCATAGCCGACCTCGCCCGCCGCGTTGCGCACCATGCGCAGGCCGATGTCGTGCACCTTGACCGCGGCCCGGTCGTTGGGCGAGCCGGTGATCGCGATCTTGAACTTCCTCGGCAGGAAGCTGAATTCGGGGTGGAGGCTCGACCACTGGCGGATCAGCTCCGCCGTCGGGCGCGGATCCTCGATCTCGTCGGCGGCGACGCCGGCGAAGGGGTCGGAGGTGACGTTGCGGATGCAGTTGCCGGAGGTCTGGATGGCGTGCATCTCGACCTCCGCCAGGGCGTCGAGGATGTCCGGGACGTCGCGCAGCTTGGGCCAGTTGAACTGGATGTTCTGGCGCGTGGTGAAATGGCCGTAGCCCCGGTCCCAGCGCTCCGCGATGTGGGCGAGCTGGCGCATCTGCCGCGCGGACAGCGTGCCATAGGGGATCGCCACCCGCAGCATGTAGGCGTGCAGTTGCAGGTAGAGGCCGTTCATCAGCCGGAGCGGCTTGAATTCATCCTCGGTCAGCGAACCGTCCAGCCGGCGACCGACCTGGTCGCGGAACTGGGCGACCCGTTCGGCGACGAAGCGGGCGTCAAACTCGTCGTAGCGGTACATGCTGCGCCTCCGTCAGGCGGCGTGGGATCGGGCCGGGCGGCTTTCCGCCTGCGGCCCGAGATCGGTGCGGATGGTGGGGCCGAGGGTGCGGATCTGCTCGCGCCGGCGCACCGGGACGGGGCCGTTCTCCCCCGGCCGGATCGCGACCAGGTAGGCGCCGACGACGCGGTTCGTGGTCTCGGCGGCTCTGCCCGCCGCCTCCAGCTCCGCCGTCGCCTCCGGCGTTTCGGCGACCACCGCGGCGGCAAGGTCGCGGGTCCACCGGTCGCCGGTGCTGAAGTAGACCACGTCACCGCTGATCAGGTCGTTGGCGGTCAGGATCGAGGGTTCGAACGCCTTGGCCATGGGAACCTCCTCAGGCGCGCGCCAGCGCGAAATCGGGCAGGGCGCGGGCTGTCGCAACGGCCGCGCCGCGGTCGATCCGCCGGGGCGGAATGCCGATGAACAGGATGGCCGGTCCGACGATTCCGGCCGCGGCCAGCGTTTCCGGAAGGGTGGCTAGGGTGCCTGCGGCGGCCACCTCCTCCGGCCGGGAGGCGTTCTCGACCACGGTCACCGGCGTGTCGCGGTCGGCGCCCGCCAGCAGCAGCCGGCCCTGGACGAAGCGCGCGGCGGAGACGCCCATGTAGACGGCCGCGCCGCCGCCCGGACGGGCCAGGGCCTTCCAGTCGTGCTCCGCGAAACCCTTCATGTCCTGGCCGGTCAGCAGCGTCACCGACGCATTGCGACCGCGCCGCGTCAGCGAGGCGCCGACCGACGCCGCGGCCGCGGCGGCGGCGGTGATGCCGGGGACGATCTCCCACTCGATGCCGGCGCCGGACAAGGCGTCAAGCTCCTCGTCCAGCCGCCCGAACACGCCCGGATCGCCGGACTTGAGCCGGACCACCATGGCGCCGGCGCGGGCCCGTTCGATCAGCAGGGCGTTGATCGCCTCCTGCTTCCAGGCCGGACCGCCCGGCATCTTGCCGACCTCGACGATCTCCGCCTCCCGGCGCGCCAGCTCCAGGATGCCGGGGCCGACCAGCCGGTCGTGGATCACCACGTCGGCCTCGTGCAGCCGCTTGCGGGCCTTGAGCGTCAGCAACTCCGGATCCCCCGGCCCCGCGCCGACCAGCGCCACCCGGCCCGGCTCTTCGGCCACCGGGGGCCCGGCCAGGCTGCGCTCGATCAGCGCCTCGACACCGGCCTCGCCGGCCGTCTCGGCGGCGCGTTCGCCCTCGGCGCCGAAGACCCGCGCCCAGAACGCCCGGCGCGCGCCGCCCGGCGGGATCGCCGCAGCGCGGGCGCGGAGCCGGGCCGCCGCCCGCGCCATCAGGCCGAGCCGCGGCGACAGGCGCTCCTCGAGCTCCGCCTTGATGCGGCGGGCCAGCATCGGCGCCGTGCCTTCGGTGCCGATCGCGATGGTGACCGGGTCGCGGTCGACGATGGCGGGCGTGATGAAGTCCGACGCCTCCAGGTCGTCGACCACGTTGACCGGAACGCCGGCGGCGCGGGCGAGATCGCGGACGCGGGTGTCCTCCACGTCGTCGTCGTGGGCGGCATAGACCAAGGCGGCGCCGGCGAAGTCCGCCGCCTCCGCCCGCCGCTCGGTCAGCGCAATACGACCGGCGGCGGCCAGAGCGCGCACGCCCGGCACCGGCTCGCAGCCGATCACGGCGATCGCCGCCTCGGTCCTGGCGAGCAGGCGCAGCTTGGCGAGCGCGGTCTCGCCGGCGCCGGCGACGATGACGTGCCGGCCGGCGAGGTCGAGGAAGATCGGGAAGTGCCGCATCCGAGGCCTCCCTTCGAGGTCAGTCGTCAGCGATGGTCAAGGTCAGCCCATCCAGGCTTTCGTTCCAGATGATCTGGCAGGACAGGCGCGAGGTCTCCTGCCGCTCCGGCAGTTCGTCCAGCTTGTCCTCCTCGTCGTCGCGCCGGGGGTGCAGCCGGTCGGCCCACACGGGATCGACGTAGACATGGCAGGAGGCGCAGTCGCAGGCGCCGCCGCAGATACCCTCGACGCCGACATTCTGGTCGCGCAGCAGCTCCATCACCCGCCAGCCCTCGACGGCGTCGAGGGTGTGGCGGTTGCCGTCGCGGTCGGTGACATGGATCACGCCCATGGGGGAGGCTCCGATATCCGCTGCGGGTCGGTTCAGGCGACCTTCAGACGCTTCTGAAGTTCGGTCGACGAGGTGGTGTACTGGAAGCGCAGCCGCTCGTTCGGCCGGGCCAGCCGGAAGGCGGCCTGGCTGGCGAGCGCGCCTTCGTGGAAGCCGGAGAGGATCAGCTTCAGCTTGCCCGGGTACCAGTTGATGTCGCCGATCGCGAAGATGCCGGGGGTGGAGGTCTCGAACTGCTCCGTGTCGACCTTGATCTGCCTGCCGGCCTCCAGGTCCAAAGCCCAGTCCGCGATCGGGCCGAGCGTGATGTTGAGGCCGAAGAAGGCGAGCACGCGGCTCGCGCCCAGGATCTGCTCTCCCTCCGCGCCCGTGACTGCCACCGACGAAAGGTCGCCGCCGCGGCCGTCGAGCGCCGCCATCTCGCCTTGGACGAAGCGCATGCGCCCCTGCGCCACGGCGGCGCGCATCGCCTCCACCGAGTGGGGCGCGGCCCGGAAACTGTCGCGGCGGTGGACCAGGGTCATCGACCGCACGTCCGGCAGCAGGTCGAGGGTCCAGTCGAGGGCGCTGTCGCCGCCGCCGAACACCACCACGTCCTGGCCGGCGAAGTCGGCCCGCCGGCGCACCGCATAGAACAGGGAGCGGTCCTCGAAGGCCTCGATGCCTGCCACCTTGGGCCGGCGCGGCGTGAAGCAGCCGGCGCCCGCGGCGACGAACACGGCCGGGGCGACATGGGTCTCGCCGGCCGAGGTGGAGACGGCGAACCTGCCGTCCTCGCGTCTGTCCAGCCGGTCGACCCGCTGACCCAGCCGGAACGTCGGCTCGAACGGCGCGGCCTGTTCCATCAGTCGGTCCACAAGTTCCTGCCCGTTGATCCGGGGCCAGGCCGGGATGTCGTAGATCGGCTTCTCGGGATAGAGCTCCGCGCACTGGCCGCCGGGCTTGTCGAGCGTGTCGATCAGCGTCGCTTTCAGTCCCAGCAGCCCCAGCTCGAACACCGCGAACAGGCCGACCGGACCGGCGCCGACGATGACCACGTCGGTATTGTCCGGCCCCGACGGCGGCAACTCGACATCGGGCGAGACGGGGGCGGTCGATTGATGGGTCATCGGACGCTCCGGCATTCGGGGGAGAGCAGCGGGCCGGCGCGGACTCCGTCCGGCGTCGGATCGAGATTTAGCTACAACGAGTGTGGGAATCAAGATAAAAACACAAATAGACATGATAAATTGTGAAATATAATACATCATAAAAATGTTGTACTTAGGCGCGAAGCGCGGTGCCGGCCAGCGGCTGGCACCGCGGTGCGCCAGTCCGGGTCGAGTCAGCCGGCGGCGCCATCCAGAATGGCAAGGCGCCGGTCGAGTTCGGCGATCAGCGCCGACGCCTCGTCGCGTAGGGCGGTCAGCCGGGCCCGCAGGTCCGGCGCGTCCTCCGCCACCGGAGGCCCGTCGAGCGCCCGCAGTCCGATCACCAGGCCGACCGTCTCGTCGGTCACCCGGTCGATCAGGATGCCGCCACCGAGTGCCGGGTCGCGGGCATAGGGCTCGAACGCCACCGGCGCGTCGAGCGACAGGGCCAGGGTGCCGATCTCGTTCAACGCCAGGGTCGCGGCCGGCCGTTCGGCGAAGCGTTCGATGTCGATGCGGTGCCGCGGCGCGCCCGGTCGGCAGCCGACGGTCCGCGCCGCCGTCTTGAAGAGATAGCCGTCACCCGGGCTCATCGGCCGGTCGCCCAGCCACAGCACCCGGGCCTCGATCGCCCGAGCGGTGCCGGGCTCCGCGTCGACGGCCGCCAGCACGTCGCCTCGGCTGACGTCGATCTCGTCGGCCAGCGTGAGGGTGATCGAGCGGCCCGGGCCGGCCTCGGCCAGGTCACCGTCCATGGTGACGATCCGGGCGATCCGGCTGGTCCGGCCCGACGGAACGGCGACGACCGGATCGCCCGGCCGGACGGTGCCGGAGGCGATCTGGCCGGTGAAGCCGCGGAAGCCGTCGTCCGGCCGGTTGACCCACTGCACCGGCATCCGGAACGGACCGTCGTCCACGACCCGGCGCAGCGGCACGGTCTCCAGGTGATGCAGCAGGGTGGGGCCGTCGTACCACGGCGTCCGGTCGGACGGTATCAGGAGGTTGTCGCCGTCGCGGGCGCTGAGCGGGATCGCCTCCACCTCCTCGATCCCGAGCGCCTGGGCCACCGCGCGATAGTCGGCGACGATCTCCCGGAACCGGGCCTCGGAGAATCCGACCAGATCCATCTTGTTGACCGCCAGCGCGATCCGGCGCACGCCCAGCATCGACACGATGAAGCTGTGCCGGCGGGTCTGGGGCAGCACGCCCTTGCGCGCGTCGATCAGGACGACGGCGAGGTCCGCGGTCGACGCGCCGGTCGCCATGTTGCGGGTGTACTGCTCGTGCCCCGGAGTGTCGGCGACGATGAACTTGCGCCTCTCCGTCGCAAAGAAGCGGTAGGCCACGTCGATCGTGATGCCCTGCTCGCGCTCCGCGGCGAGGCCGTCGACCAGCAGCGCCAGGTCTAGCTCCTGCCCGGTGGTGCCGTACTTCTTCGACGCGGCGCCCAGGGCCGCCAACTGGTCCTCGAAGATCGTCTTGCTCTCGAACAGCAGGCGGCCGATCAGCGTCGACTTGCCGTCGTCGACCGACCCGCAGGTGATGAAGCGCAGCAGGCCTTTTTCCTCCTGCGCCTCCAGATAGGCCACGACATCGGCGGCGCCGGCGGCCTCGTGGATGTCAGGGGCCATCAGAAGTATCCCTCCTGCTTCTTCTTCTCCATGGAGGCGGCGGCGTCGTGGTCGATGGCGCGGCCCTGGCGTTCGGAGTTGCGGGCGACCAGCGTCTCGCGCACGATGCCGGCGAGGTCGGTCGCGTCGCTCTCGACCGCCCCGGTCAGCGGATAGCAGCCCAGCGTGCGGAACCGGACGCTCTTCAACTCGGGCACTTCGCCCGGGGCCAGCCGCAGGCGGTCGTCGTCAACCATGATCAGCATGCCGTCGCGCCGCACCACCGGCCGTTCGGCGGCGAAATAGAGCGGCACGATCTCGATGCCTTCGCGGTGGATGTATTGCCAGATGTCGAGCTCGGTCCAGTTCGACAGCGGGAAGACCCGGATCGATTCGCCCTTCTTCTTCCGCGCGTTGTAGAGGTTCCAGATCTCCGGCCGCTGGTTCTTCGGATCCCAGCGGTGCTCCGCCGTGCGGAACGAGAACACCCGCTCCTTGGCGCGGCTGGCCTCCTCGTCCCGGCGGGCGCCGCCGAACGCGGCGTCGAAGCCGTGGGCGTCGAGCGCCTGTCGCAGCGCCTGGGTCTTCATGATGTCGGTATGGACCGCCGAGCCGTGGTCGATCGGGTTGATGCCGCGGGCGAGGCCGTCCGGGTTGGTGTGGACCAGCAGATCCAGCCCCAGCTCCCGCGCCTTGCGGTCGCGGAAGGCGATCATCTCGCGGAACTTCCAGGTCGTGTCGATGTGCAGCAGGGGGAACGGCAGGCGCCCGGGCCAGAAGGCCTTCAGCGCCAGATGCAGCATGACGGCCGAATCCTTGCCGATCGAATAGAGCATCACCGGATTGTCGCACTCCGCCGCGACCTCCCGGATGATGTGGATCGCCTCCGCCTCCAGCCGGTCGAGATGGGTCATCGGGCGGGGGCGGATCAGCGGGCGCGATTCCGCCGAGGCGGCATCGGCGGGGAGGCGCTCGGCGAGCGCCGGATCGTCGAGTCGGTGCAGCAGCTGGGCCATGGGTCTGTCGTCCTCTGGGGGATCGAGGGCGGGCGGGGCGGCGGAAGCGGGATCAGGCGACGGCGGATGCCGTGCCGGCCGCGGCGTGGTTGAAATGCAGGCCGCATTCGCGCTTGGCGTCCGCCTCCCACCACCAGCGGCCGGCCCGCTCGTCCTCACCGAGGCGCACCGCGCGGGTGCAGGGCTGGCAGCCGATCGACGGGAAGCCGTGGTCGTGCAGCGCGTTGTAGGCGATGCCCTCCAGCGCGACGGTCGAGACCAGGCGGTCACGGTCCCAGTCGAGCAGCGGATTGACCTTGATCACGCCGTGCGCCGCGTCGGCCTCAATGAACCGGGCGCCGCGGCGCACGGCTGACTGGCCGGCGCGCAGACCGGTGACCCAGACGGTCGCGGTCGCCAGGATCCGGGCCAGCGGCGCCACCTTGCGGACGTGGCAGCAGGCATGCCGGGCCTCGACCGACGCGCGGAAGCCGTTGGCACCCTGCTCGGCGACCAGCGCCTCGACGGCGGCGGTGTCGGGGTACCAGGCCTCGATCCGGCGGCCGTAGCGGGCCTCGGTCTCCGCCCATACGTCATGGGTCTCGCCGAACAGCCGGCCGGTGTCGATGGTGGCGATGCGGATGTCGGCGCCGGTCTCGGCGATGGCGTGGGTGATGGCCTGGTCTTCCAGCCCGAAGGACGTGGTGAAGACGGCCGCGCCGCCGGCAAGCTCGGCAATCCCCTTGAGGCGGCGCCCAAGCGACAGATTGGGGAAGGCATCGGCGAGATCGGCCCAGGCGGCAGGCAGCGCGGTCATCGGTCTCTCCGGCGTGGTTTGGCGGGTAAACAACAGTGCTAAGCTGTTCAATCAATGATTTCACGTCACCGTAGACGGCAAAGTTCATTTGTGGAAATAATCATATCGTATCGGAGCATCCGTGAGATGAATATCAAACTGCCGCACGTTCACCTGCTGAACGCTCTCGGGGGCGGCGACGGCAATCTGAGCCGCGCCGCCGAGACGCTGGGGCTGTCTCAGCCGTCGGCCAGCCGACTGCTGGCCGAGGCGGAGCAAGCGCTGGGCGGACCCTTGTTCGTACGCAAGGGCAAGCGGCTGGCCGAGCTGACGGCGCTCGGTCGTGCCGTGCTGGAGGAATGCGCCCGGATCGCCGAGGCCGAGCGCTCGCTGGCAGGCCTGGCGGCCGAGCGGCGCGATCCGGGAGCGGGCGAACTCCGGATTGCCGTCACCCATGCCCAGGCCCGCCATTTCCTGCCCCGGCCGATGAGCCGCTTTCGGCAGCGCTGGCCGCGGGTCAAGGTCTCCCTGGTCCAGGGCATGCCGCGCGACCTGGTCGGCCTGGTTGCGATCGGGGAGGCGGACGTGGTGATCTGCACCGAGCGGCTGGAGGGGCATCCGGCGCTCGACCATCGTCCGCTCTATCGCTGGCGCCACGCGCTTTGCCTGCGCCGTTCCGACCCGCTGGAGCGGGGGCCGCTGACCCTGGCGCGGATCGCTGCCGAGCCGATCCTGACCTACACCCGCGGCATCACCGGCCGCGCCATGCTGGAGCGCGCCTTCGCGGAACGGGGGCTGAGCCTGAACGTCACCCTGGAGGCGGCGGACACGGACGTGCTGAAGACCTTCGTCCGGGCCGGCTTCGGCGCCGCCATCGTGGCCGCGATGACCTACGAGCCGGCGGAGGATGCCGATCTGGTGCTGCGCGATCTCGTCACCCTCGGCCTCGAGTTCGAGACCCGGGCGGCCTGGGCCCGCGGTCGCCGCCTGCGCCAGTTCGAACGCTCGTTCCTGGAGATCCTGGCGGAGGAGGGGCCGCTGATCGAGCGGCGGATCGCCCGGGCACTGCAGGGGGCGTAGGTCGCCCTTCAAGTAGGGCCCTGGGAGGGCCGGCGCCCGTGTCCGCCGCTCCGATCGGCAAGGGTCCTACCCCCGCCCTCCGGCCAGCCGTCGCGCCTCCGGGCGGCGCGCCAGCCGGGCCATCGCGACGATTCCCAGCGCCGGCCCGATCGCCAGCAGGGTGAAGGCGCCGGTCCAGCCGAGCGCGGCCTGTACCGGCGGCACCAGTTCGATCGTGGCAAGGGTCAGGAGGAAGCCCATGCTCGTCTGCATGGTCAGCGCCGTGCCGACCAGGCCGGGATCGCTCAGCTCCGCGATCGCGGCCGAGAACTGGGCGGAATCGGCGATCACCGCCACGCCCCAGACCAGGCACAGCGCGACCAGCAGCCCGGGCGGCGCGGCGAACAGCCAGCCGGCGGCCAGCGCGCAGCCGCCGCTGACCGCCATCGCCAGGATGGTGAGGCGGGTGCGGCCGATCCGGTCGGCGGCGAGTCCGCCGGCGACGCAGCCGAGCGCCCCGGCGCCGATCACGGCGAAGGTCGCCAGCGCGGCCAGCCGGCCGGCCGCGGCGCCGTCGTTCAATGTCGCGCGGAAGCTGGCGTCGAGAAAGACCCCGACCCAGGCCCACATGGCGTAGAGCTCCCACATGTGGCCGAGATAGCCGAGCGTGGCGAGCCTCAGCCCCGGACGCGTCCAGACGTCGAGTGCCCGTCGCGGGTCGAGTTTCGGTGCCGGCCCCAGGTTCGGACCGATCCCGGCCCGCCCGATCAGGATCGCGGCGGCGAATGCGGCGCCGGAGGCGGACGCCAGCGTCAGCCGCCAGTCGAGCCCGCCGAGCGCGTTGAACAGGTGCGGCGTCGCCGAACCCAGCGTCAGCGCGCCGACCAGGAGCCCGATCATCAGACCCATGTCGCCGCGCGCCCAGCTGGCGGCCAGCTTCATCCCGATCGGATAGATGCCGGCCATGCACACGCCGGTCAGGAAGCGCAGCACCAGGAACGCGGGGCCGACCGGGTCGGCGGTCAGCAGCATGGCGTTGAACGCCGCCGCGGCGAGGGCGGACAGCGCGAAGAAGACCCGCGGCGGAACCCGGTCGGCGAGGCCCAGCCCGGCCGACAGCAGCGTGCCGACGACGAAGCCGATCTGGACCGCGCTGGTGAAGAGGCCGCTCTCCCCCACGTCGATGCCGGCCCGCGCCAGGGACGGCCCGATCGCGGTTGCGGAGAACCACAACGACATCGCCATCACCTGGGCCAGCGCGATCAGCGCGAGCGATCGCCGGCGGCCGGCGGCAGCGCTTGGGTCGGCGGGTCGAGCAATCATGGAGGGAGCATACAGGGATCGGCGAACCGGCACCGCCCTTTCGCTGCCCGAATGGACCTGGGCCCTGCTCCCGGGTCTTGGGCGGGCGCGTCCGTATCGACTCCCCGCCGTCGGCACGCTAGCGTCGGCGCTGCGACCGGCCGATCCTTCCCCCGGAGACCGCTGATGGCCGACGACCCGCGCGCGACCGCGCTGCACGACCCGCCGCCGCTGACCGACGGCACACCGCTGCGGCCGCTGGAGATCGAGCCCGACCGGGTCCGGCTGACCGGCCACCGGCCGCATGCCGTGATCGACATCGGATCGAACTCGGTGCGGCTGGTGATCTACAACGAGCTGTCGCGCGCCCCGTTTCCCCGGTTCAACGAGAAGAGCCTGTGCGGCCTCGGCCGAGGCCTCGGCGAGACCGGCCGGCTCGACCCGGAGGCCGTCGAGCGGGCGCTCACGGCGGTGCACCGCTATGTCGAGATCGCCCATGCGATGGAGGTCGACCGGATCGACATCCTGGCGACCGAGGCGGTGCGCCGGGCCGCCAACGGCGACGAGATAACGGACGCCATCCGGCGGATGACCGGGCTGGAGGTCACCCTGCTGACCGGCGCGCAGGAGGCGTACTACGCCACGCTGGGTGTCGTCTCCGGCTTCTATCGGCCGACCGGACTGGTCGGCGACATCGGCGGCGGCAGCCTGGAGATCGCCGAAGCGCTTGACGACCGGGTCGGCAATCGCTCGGTCAGCCTGCCGCTGGGCGCGCTGCCGGTGTCGGCGATGCTGGAGGCCGAGGGCGAGACTGCCCGGCGGACGGTCGATCGGCACCTCAAGGGCCGCCTGCCGCCGCCGCTCGCCGGCTCGGTCTTCTACACCGTCGGCGGCGGCTGGCGCGCGCTCGCCCGGGTGCACATGGCGGAGGCGCGATGGCCGGTGCAGGTGGCACACGGCTATTCAGTCGACGCCAAGGACCTGCGCCAGCTCGCCAAGCGGATCTGGCGGCTGCCGCCCGAGGAGGTTGCCAAGCTGCCCGGCGCGCCGGCGCGCCGGGTCGCCACCCTGCCGGCGGCGGCGCTGGTCATGGACCGGGTCCTCAGGGCGCTGAAGCCGGAGCGGGTCGTATTCTCCGCCTTCGGGCTGCGCGAGGGGTGGCTCTATGCCCAGTTGTCCGCGGCAGAGCGCAATCTCGACCCGCTGGTCGAGGGCGCCCAGGCATTCGGCGTGCCGCGCTGCCGGGTGTCGCCCCTGTTGCCGGCGCTGGTGCGCTGGACGGACGGCCTCTTCCCCGGCGAGGGGCCGGCGGAGCGGCGGCTCCGGCTGGCGGCCTGCGCGCTCAGCGACATCGGCTGGGCCGACCATGCCGACGTGAAGGCGCCGCAGTGCTTTCACCGGCTGCTGCAGTTCCCGTTCGTCGGCCTTGACCATGACGAGCGGACCTTCCTGGCGGCGACGATCCACGCCCGCTATGGCGGCAAGCCCGACGACCCGGAGATCACGCCGGCGCTCGCGATCGCCAGCGAGGCGCTGGTCCGCCGCGCCCAGATTCTTGGCCGGGCCCTGCAACTGGGCTACCGGTTCTCCGGCAGCGTGCCGGATATCCTCGATTCGGCGCGGCTGACGGTGGGCACCGACCGCGTGGCGCTGGAGGTCTCCTCGACCGAAAGCGCGCCCGACAGCGACGCCGTGCGATCCCGCCTGAAGGCGCTGGCCAAGGCGCTCGGCGTGCACCGGACGGAGTTCGTGAAGGTTTGACCCCGGGTCAGGCCCAGACCGCCAGCGCCATGACCAGCAGGCCGCCCGCGATCGCATAGGCGGCGCAGGCGGGGCCGGTGCGGCGCAGCACGTCGCCCTCGCGTCCCGCCAGGCCGACCGTGGCGCCGCCGGCGATGATGTTGTGCGGGCAGACGATGTTGCCGACCGCAGCGCCGAAGCCCTGCGCCGCGACCAGCAGCAGCACCGGCAGGCCCAGCGCCTGCGCCGTCGCCTGCTGGAAGTCGGTGAACAGGATGTTGGACGCCGTTGCCGAGCCGGTGACGAACGTCCCCAGCGTGCCGACCCAGGGCGCCACCAGCGGCCAGGCCGGGCCGAACAGGCCGGCGGCGGCTTCCGCCAGCGCGTCGATCATCCCGGCATGGACCATCAGCCGCGCGAGCCCCAGCATTGCCACCAGCGCCAGCGCCACCATCGGCAGCCGCTTCAGCGCCGCCACCGCGGCGTCCGCCAGGTCGGCCGTCGAGCGCCCCTGGATCAGCCCCCCGGCGACGAAGCCCAGGAACAGCATCGTGCCGGGGTGATAGAGCGGCTGCACCGCCCCCTCGAACGCGCCGAACAGGCTCCAGTCGACCTCGACCCCGCGAAGGGCCTCGCGCAGGTCCGGGATCAGGCGGGTCGCCAGGATCAGCGCCAGAAGGACGCCATAGGGAAGCAGCGCCCGGCCCAGCCGCGCCAGCCCTGGCGCGGCTGGCACGTCCTCCGCCGGCCGAGGCGCCGCGCCGCGGTCGCGGTCCGCCAGGTGCAGGGCGCCGACGAACAGCACCAGGCCGACCAGCGCACCCGCCAGGGTCGGCAGCTCCGGGCCGGCGACGGCGCTCAGCCCCAGGAACGGAACCAGGAAGCAGAGGGCCGCCAGCCCTGCCCAGAGCCAGCCGCGGCCACCATGCCGCGCCGGGTCGGTACCCGCCGCCGCGACCCGGAACGCGAAGACCAGCAGGATCCACCCCAGGAGACCGTGCAGCAGGCCGGTCGCACGGGCGATCTCGAACCCACTGAGACCGGTGGCGGCGATCTGCGGCAGCACCGGCGTGCCGACCGCTCCGAACGACACCCCGGCCGCATGACCGATCAGCACCAGGGTCACGGCCTGGACCGGGGCGAAGCCCAGCGTCACCAGCATCGGCGCGGCCAGCGCGACCGGCGTCCCGAATCCGGCCGCGCCTTCGACGAACAGGGCGAAGAACCAGCCGATCAGCAGCGCGGCGATCCGGGGATCGGGGGACAGTCGGACCAGCGCCGCGCGCAGCACGTCAAAGGCGCCGTGCCGGGCCTGGATCTCGTAGAGGCACAGCGCCGGAAAGATGATCCAGAGAATGGTCAGGGCGACGAAGGCAGCCTCCGCCCCGGTGCCCAGAGCCGCCCGCGGAAGGGACGGGCCGCCGCCGCCGTCGCCCTCGCCGCCGAAGCCGAACAGCGCCACCGCAATCGCCGCCGCCAGCGCCAGACCGACCGGCCCGGCGGCCGCCGCCGGCCAGCGGCGCCAGACCATCAGCACGAGGATGACGGCGATCGGGGCAAGGGCGGCGAGGGCGGGCATCGGGCGGTCCCGGGGGGTGGGGGAGGCGGCGTCCCTGGCTATCACCGCCGGGCGGCGAAAGGCAACGGGCGTTGCCGTTGTGGCTGGATGGTGAACGACTTTGGACGATTGTCCTCTCATGTCCACGCAGGCGGGACGTGCGGATGCTCACGCACCCGCATTCCCCCGCCTGAAGATCGGCCGCAGCAGAATCGGCGTCGCGACGGTGGTCACGATCGCCATGATCACCACCGCCGAAAACAGGTTCTCCAGGATCGGCGGCGGCGGGGAAGGCGTGGAGAACAGCCCCGCCTTCAGCGCGATGTCCGCGATGATCAGTTCGACGGCCCCGCGGCCACTCATCCCGACCCCGATTGCGAGGGAGTCGGCGCGGCCGTAGCCGCTCGCCAGGGCGGGCAGGGCGGCCCCGGCCAGCTTGGTGGCGAAGGCGAGCGCGGTCAGCCCGAGCACGAACCACGGCACCTCGACCACCGCCTGGGGCGCGACGTTCAGGCCGATCGACACGAAGAACAGCGGCGCCAGGAATCCGGCCGTCAGCCCCTGCACCCGCTTCTTGATCTCGTTATAGTCCTCCTCGGTCACCGTCCGCCGGCGGAAGAACAGCCCGGCGAAGAAGGCCCCGACGATGAAGTGCAGGTCGAGCAGCTCCGCCAGGAACGCATAGAAGAAGCCGATCACCAGTACGGTGGAAAACTCGACCTCGTCGACGCCGATCCGGTGCACCGCGCGTCCGATCCAGGGAACCAGGAACCGGCCGACCAGCCAGGCGATCAGGAAGAACAGTCCGATCTTCCCGAACAGCAGCCCGAGCCCCATGACGGCGGGCAGGTCTCCGGTTTCCAGCAGGCCGGTCAGGACGGCGAGCAGGACCAGGCTGAGCACGTCGTCGGCCACCGCTGCGGAGATGATCGCCCGCCCGACCGGGCTGTCCAGCTGTCCGAGATCCATCAGCACGCGGGCCGCCACCGGCACCGCGGTGATCGCCAGCGCCGTCCCGAGGAACAGGGCCTGGGCGACCTTCGCCCCCGAGGCCGGCAACAGCCACCAGGCGAGGCCGAAGCCCGCCCCCAGCGGCACCAGCAGGCCGAACACGGCGATCGCGACGGCACCGATCGACGCCTTGCGCATCTCGTCCGGCCGAAGCTCCAGCCCGGCCATCAGCATCAGGAAGAAGATGCCGAGATCGGTCAGTGCACCGAACGTCTCGTCCTCGACCAGGTCCAGGTCGCCGAGAACGTTCGGCCCCCATAGGTGCAGCACCAGGCCGAGCGCGATCCCGGCGATCAACTCGCCGACCAGACTCGGCTGGCCGGCCTCGTGTGCCAGCGCCCCGAAGGCGCGGCTGACGAACAGAAGGACAAGAAGGACGTAGAAGAGTTCCATACCCCTCCTATCAGCCGCCGGGCGCCGCCGGCTCGGTCGCGAGCGTCTCGCGCAGGACTTCGCCGGTACGAACGTCGACCTCCAGCTCGACCGCGCGGCCTTCCACGTCCGTTGCCTGGATCAGCAGGGTGCCGGCGTCCTCGCGGTTGTCCTCGACCACGCTGATGCCCTCGAACCCGGCATGGTCCAGGGCCTCGATCAGCTCGGCCTGGGTCAATTCGCCGCGCGCCGCGGCGCGCTGGCGCAACAGGGCCAGCTCGACCAGGCCGGCGAACTCCTCGACGAAGCTTTCGGCGAAATCGCTGTTGCCGCTGGCGCAGGCCTCGACCGCCCGGTCGCGCGCCGTGAACAGGCGATTGAGCTGCCGCGAATCGATGCTGGCGAGGAAGTCGTCCAGGGTCGCCTGCGCCGCCGGCAGCCTGTCCTCACAGGGGTCGCCGCCGCTCGGAACGGCAAGGACGTCCTCCTCGGCCGTCTGCTGGGCATGCGCACCGGGCGCCGGCAGGATGGCCAGGGCGAGGGCGAGGGCGGCAGCGGTGGTGCGCAGCGTCGGCAAGGGCATGGTCGGGCTCCCGTGTCGGGTGGATCGTCGACGGCCACCCTTCTAGCAGGTCGGCCCGGCGAGGGGCACCGTCAACAGGGGACAGGTGCCGAGGAATGGTCCGGCGGTGCGCCATGGTTCAGGCCGCAGACCGTGCCGATTCCCGCGGCCGGACAAGGTTCCTGTCGCGCCGCCGACGCACGGGCCGGATGTCAAACCGTGCCCGGCCGCGTTATCGTCCCGGTTTCGCCCGTAGTGAAGGACCATTGCATGCCTGCCGATCGCGCCCTTGCCGCCGGCCGCGCCGTTCCCGCCGGCGAGGCCCGCGTCGCGCCGTGGATGCCCTGGGCGGTCTGGGCGCTCGCGGCATCGCTCTACTGCTACGGCTTCTTCCAGCGGGTTGCGCCCTCGGTGATGGTGGACGAGCTGATGCGCGACTTCGCGGTCGGCGCCGCGATCACGGGGACGCTGTCGTCGCTCTATTTCTATGCCTATGCCAGCCTGCAGATCCCGGTCGGCCTGATGGTCGACGCATTCGGGCCGCGGCGGGTGCTGGCGGTCTCCGCCGCCATCGCCGCCGTCGGGAGCGCCCTGTTCGCGGCGGCCGATTCCCTGGCGCTGGCCTATGTCGGCCGGGCGCTGATCGGCGCCGGCGCCGGCTTCGCCTGGGTCGCGACCCTGACCGTCGCGGCGGCCTGGTTTCCGCCGAACCGCTTCGCCATGATCAGCGGGCTGACCCTCGCCATGGGCATGGGCGGGGCGATCTTCGGTCAGGCGCCGCTGGCGCTCGTGATCGATGCGGCCGGCTGGCGATGGACCCTCGCGGGCGCGGCGGTGCTGGCGGCCATGCTGGGGGTCCTGGTATGGCTGGTGGTGCGCGACCGGCCGGTGGCGGCCCGCGCGGAACGGGCGTCGGACGCCGACGGCGCCGTCCGGCGCGGCCTTCTGAGCGGGCTTCGGCACGCCCTGGCCAATCGCCAGACCTATGTCGTCTCCCTGTTCGGCGCCGCAATGTCGGCGCCGATGCTGGCCTTCGGCGCTCTGTGGGGCGTCCCCTACCTGATCCAGCGGTTCGACATCGACCGGCCGGAGGCGGCGCTGGTCGCCTCCGCGATGATGATCGGCTGGGCGGTCGGTGCGCCGCTCGGCGGCTGGCTGAGCGACCGGCTGGGCCGGCGGCGGCTGCCGTCCATCGCCGCCGCGGCAGTGGCGCTCGCCTCGCTCACCGCCGCGCTCTACCTGCCAGGTCTGCCGCTCGCCGCGGTCGTCCCGCTGCTCATGGTCAACGGCGTGGCGGCCGGCACGATGGTGCTGTCCTTCGCGGTGGTACGCGAGGTCAACCCGCCCTGGGCCGCAGGGGCGGCGATGGGCGTCGCGAACATGGCGGTGATGGCTTCCGGGGCGGTATTCCAGCCGCTGGTCGGCTGGCTGCTCGACCGCGCCTGGGACGGCACGACCGTTCAAGGGACCCGGGTCTACGGGAAAGCCGCGTTCGACGCGGCCCTCTGGCCCCTGCCGCTGGCGGCGGTCGTCGCCTTGACCGCCGCCCTCATGATCCGGGAGACGCGCTGCCGGCCGATCGCCTAGAGCAACCTGCGCCCCAAGGGGCGCAGACACGATGCCCTGGCTTGTTGAAGACAGCCCGATCCGCGGCGACGGGAGCCGCGGTCAATGCTGGGGCTGATGCTCCCCATGCTCCTCATGCACCGGTTCGTCCGCCTGCGGGCCGGTCAGCCGGTTGATCATGACGAAGACGTAGGAGACGCCGAAGGCGAAGAATATCCAACCGCCGAACTGGAAGACGGCGTCCTCCGCCTTGGCGGCCATGAAGAGGCCGATCAGGGCCAGCACCACCATGATGGCGCCCATGATCCAGTAACCGGTCTTTTCCATTGCACGTCTCTTTCGACAGGCCGTCGGTAGGGAGAAGGGCGGGCAGGCCAGGGGGTCCGCGCCCGCCTGAGCTGCGCAGCCGGGGTCAGGAAGCCTGCTCGTCGGGCCAGACCACGACGGCCCGGTAGGCCGCCCAGCTGGCATGGCCGATCAGCGGCAGGGTGATGATCAGGCCGACGAAGCCGGTGACGATGCCGGCGCCGATGAACAGCACGATCAGCCAGGCCCACAGGAACATCGGCCTCGGGTTCTGGCGCACCGCCTCGAAGCTGGTGACCATGGCCTGGATCACGTTGGTCTGCGGCCGGTCGAGCAGCATCGGGATCGACACCGCGCTGATCGCGAAGGTCAGCGCCGCCAGGACCGCGCCGACGGCCGTTCCTGTCGCCAGGAACGCGATCGAGGACGGTTGGAAGAACACGTCGATCAGGCCCAGCGGCTCCGGCCGCGGCGGACGACCGCTGAAGAACAGCATGAAGATCAGGAAGGCGAGTCGGACCCAGGCCAGGTTGATGACCAGCAGGATCACGCCGAAGAAGGCGACCTGGCCGGGGTTGGCCCGGAACGCCGCCAGCGCATGCCCGAGCGTCGGCTCCTTCCCCGCGGCAAGACGGCGACTGATCTCGTAGAGGCCGACCGCGGCGATCGGGCCGACCAGCATGAAGCCGGCCGCGACCGGCAGCGCCACGTAGAAGACGTGGTAGACCGCGATCAGCGCAGACATCAGGATGCCGATCGCCGCGAACACCAGGCCGTAGGGCAGGCTGGCGGACGGTGCCGCGCGCAGGTCCCGCCATCCGGCGGCGAGCCAGGCCCACGGCTCCTCCATGTCGAGGCGGCGAATCGACGGCTGCGTCGGCAGCGACACCGTCTCCGGCGCAGCGCCGGCCGGGCCGGAATCGGAATGCGAAACGTCGGTCATGGGGCTCCGTCCTCATCCGCTGCGTCAGGCGGCCCCGCAGATCGACCGTCGCCCCCGCCCAGAATGCCAAAGGGGGAACGGCATGCGGCCGGCCGTCGCACCAGCAGTATCGCGCCGGACGCTAGCACGGGGCAGCCGCCACGCGTTGATGCAGATCAAGCCTTTGCAGGTCCTTTCTGCCGCACCCCCCGCCGCACGCCGATTTGACCTACGTCAATGCCCCCACTCAACTTGCGGAGATGATCCGCCGCGAGAGTCGACGCATGGATGCGGGCCCGCCACCGTCGCGTGAGTGCCCTTCTCCCCCGCATCCCTGCCCTGCAGACAGGGGACGATAATGTCAGTGGCAAGCGAAGCCGCGGCTGGCGAGCACGAACGTGCCGGGCCGATCGTTTACGAAGAGAAGTCCGTGCGATGGTTCACCCTCGCGGCGGTATTCTGGGGCGTGACCGCGTTCACGGTCGGCGTCTTCATCGCGCTGCAGCTCGCCTGGCCCGAGCTCAATCGGTTTTCCTGGCAGACCTTCGGCCGGCTGCGGCCGGTTCATACCTCGGCCGCGATCTTCGCCTTCGGCGGCAACGCGCTGTTCGCCACGTCGCTCTATGTCGTCCAGCGGACCTGCCGGGCACGTCTGTTCGGTGGCGAGCAGGCCGGCATGTTCCTGTTCTGGGGCTACCAGCTGTTCATCGTGCTGGCGGCGACCGGCTACGTCCTGGGCGTCAGCCAGGGGCGCGAGTACGCCGAGCCGGAGTGGTACGTCGACCTCTGGCTGACGATCGTCTGGGTCGTGTACCTGGTGGTCTTCGTCGGCACGATCATGCGCCGGCGCGAGCCGCACATCTATGTCGCCAACTGGTTCTACCTGGCGTTCATCGTCACCATCGCGATGCTGCACATCGTCAACAACCTGGCGGTGCCGGTGTCGTTCTTCGGGGTGAAGAGCTATTCCCTGTTCGCCGGCGTGCAGGACGCACTGACCCAGTGGTGGTATGGCCACAACGCCGTCGGCTTCTTCCTGACCGCCGGCTTCCTGGGCATGATGTACTACTTCGTGCCGAAGCGGGCGAACCGGCCAGTCTACAGCTATCGCCTGTCGATCATCCACTTCTGGGCACTGATCTTCCTCTACATCTGGGCCGGGCCGCACCACCTGCACTACACGGCGCTGCCGGACTGGGCGCAGACCCTGGGCATGACGTTCTCGGTGATGCTGTGGATGCCCAGCTGGGGCGGCATGATCAACGGCATCATGACCCTGTCCGGCGCCTGGGACAAACTGCGCACCGACCCGGTCCTGCGCATGCTGGTGGTGTCGGTCGCGTTCTACGGCATGTCCACCTTCGAGGGGCCGTTGATGTCCGTGCGGCCGGTCAACGCCCTGTCGCACTACACCGACTGGACCATCGGCCACGTCCATTCCGGCGCGCTGGGCTGGGTCGCGTTCATCTCGTTCGGCGCGATCTACACCCTGGTGCCGATGCTGTGGCGCCGCCCGCAGCTCTATTCGCTGCGTCTGGTCAGCTATCACTTCTGGATCGCGACGATCGGCATCGTCTTCTACATCACCGCGATGTGGATCTCCGGGATCATGCAGGGCCTGATGTGGCGGTCCTACGACGACCTGGGCTTCCTGCAGTACTCGTTCGTCGAGACGGTCGAGGCGATGCATCCCTTCTACGTGATCCGGGCGCTCGGCGGGATCCTGTTCCTGATCGGCGCGCTGATCATGGTCTACAACCTGTGGCGCACGATCCGGGGCGACGTTCGGGAGGAGGCCGAGTACCGGCCCGCCCAGGCCGGCCGCCCCGCCGCCCAGCCCGCCGAATGACCCGACCGGCATCGCGCTAGGAGACCTGCCATGAACTGGCATGCCCGCATCGAAAAGAACGTCATGCTGATGCTGGTGCTCACCCTGATCACCGTGTCGATCGGCGGCATCGTCGAGATCGTGCCCCTGTTCACGATCGAGAGCACGGTCGAGGAGGTGGAGGGCGTGCGGCCCTATACCCCGCTCGAGCTCGCCGGCCGAAACATCTATGTGCGCGAGGGCTGCTATACCTGCCACAGCCAGATGATCCGGCCGTTCCGGGACGAGATCGAGCGTTACGGCCACTACTCGATCGCGGCGGAGAGCATGTACGACCACCCCTTCCAATGGGGCTCGAAACGCACCGGCCCCGACCTGGCGCGGGTCGGCGGCAAGTATTCCGACGAGTGGCATGTCGCCCACCTGATCGACCCTCGCCAAGTCGTGCCGGAATCGATCATGCCGCCCTACGCCTTCCTCCTGGACGTGCCGGTCGATGCCGAGGCCGCGCCGGCGCATCTCAGGGCCAACCGGGCCGTCCGGGTGCCGTATACCGACGAGATGATCGACCTCGCCAGCGCCGACATGATCGCCCAGGCCGACCCCGACGGCGATCACCAGGCCCTGCTGGCCCGCTATCCGAAGGCGGCGGTCGGCGACTTCGACGGCAATCCCGATCAGGTCACCGAGATGGACGCGCTGATCGCCTATCTCCAGATCCTCGGCCGGATGGTGGATTTCGACCAGTACACCACCGAAGACCTGTTGCAGTGACCTGCGGAAAGTGACTCCGTCATGGAAGTCGATGGGATCTATCAATTCTTTCGCACCTTCTGGGTGGTCTGGCTGTTCCTCCTCTTCGTGATCATCGTCGCCTGGGTGCTTTGGCCCAAGCGAAAGAAGGAGATGGAAGAGCACGCGCGTATCCCGCTCAAGGATGACGAAGGGGAGAACTGAGGTCATGCCAACCAAGATCGAAAAGGACTCCCTGACCGGGACCGAGACCACCGGCCACGAGTGGGACGGCATCAAGGAGCTGAACAACCCGCTGCCGAAGTGGTGGCTCTACGTCTTTTACGTGACGATCGCCTGGTCGGCGGTGTACATGCTCCTCTACCCGTCGATCCCCGGCATCACCGGCTATTTCGGTGGAATTCTGGACACGAACCAGCGCGAGAAGCTGGACCTCCGGATGGCCGAGGCCGACCTCTACCAGGCCGACTACCGTGCCGCCCTGGAGCAGGCCTCGGCGGAGGAGATCGAAGGCAATCCGGACCTGCTTCAGTTCGCCATCGCCGGCGGTCGCGCGGCCTTTTCCGACAACTGCACGCCGTGCCATGCGCTCGGCGGTGCGGGGCAGGCGGGCGGCTACCCGGTGCTGGCGGACGACGACTGGCTGTGGGGCGGCACGCTGGACGCGATCCAGCACACCATCAGCTACGGCGTCCGCCACGAGCCGGCGCAGACCCGCTATTCGGAGATGCCGGCCTTCGGGCAGCTGGGCATCCTGAGCCGGGAGGACGTGGACGCGGTCACCCACTATGTCCTGTCCCTGTCGGGTGCCGAGGAGGGCGAGGCGACGCCGGAGGGCGAGGAACTCTATCTCAGCCAGTGCTCCGCCTGCCATGGCGAGAACGGCGAGGGAATGAGCGAACTCGGCGCGCCGAACCTGTCGGACCAGGTGTGGCTCTACGGCGGCGACTATGCCTCGGTGAACAGCCAGATCTGGAACCCGCAGCACGGCGTGATGCCGGCCTTCGCCGATCGCCTGGACGACAACACGATCAAGATGCTGGCGATCTACGTCCACAATCTCGGTGGCGGCCAGTAGGCAGGCGCCCCTTTACGATCGAACCGCCGGAGCGCCCCCGCGCCCCGGCGGTTTTCCTTTCTTGCCTCGCCCCCGCGTCGCCGGTCAGTGCTTCCTCGCGCTGTCGCGTGGGGGGCGGGTACCCCGACAGGGTCCCCGCGGTCCCCCGCGCCAACCCGCCGCACCCGCCCTTGATCTAGCGCAATGCTTAATCTGGGGCGGAGCCCTATCACAGCCGCACGCCGTGTTCCCCCGATTGACGCCTGGCGCCGACGCCCAGGCAGGTGTGAGCGAGCGATGACCTCGAGCTCCCCCAAGAGCAAACTCGAAGAGACCGTCGAGGCCGCGAAGGGCACCCTCGGCATGTCGCCGCGCGAGGCGACCGCCTCCGGCCCGGATCTCCAGTCGGGGACGGTCAAGGCCGCCGAGGGCGTCACCGCCGAAGACGTTTTGTCCCGGCAGGAACAGAAGCGCCAGCCGATGTATGTCGGCCGGGTCAAGGTCCACCCCAAGCAGGTCGACGGCCCGATCCGGCGGATCAAGTGGGCGATCCTGGCGGCGCTGCTGGGCGTCTACTACGTCGTGCCGTGGATCCGGTGGGACCGCGGTCCGGGAGCGCCCGACCAGGCGGTGCTGATCGACATGCCGGCGCGCCGCGCGTATTTCTTCTGGATCGAGATCTGGCCGCAGGAAATCTACTACCTCACGCTGCTGCTGATGATCGCGGCCTTCGCCCTGTTCCTGGCGACCAGCCTGTTCGGCCGCGTCTGGTGCGGCTTTACCTGCCCGCAGACGGTTTGGACCGACCTCTACATGTGGGTCGAGCGGCTGATCGAGGGCGACCGCAGTGCGCGCATCCGGCTGGACAAGGCGCCGCTGTCGGCGTCCAAGATCCGCAAGCGCGTCACCAAGCATGCGATCTGGCTGGTCATCGCGCTGCTGACCGGCGGCGCCTGGGTGATGTACTTCAACGACGCGCCGACGGTGGTCGCGGAGTTCTTCACCGGGCAGGCCGGTGCGGCAGTCTATTTCTTCGTCGGGCTGTTCACGGCGACCACCTATCTTCTGGCCGGGTGGGCGCGGGAGCAGGTGTGCACCTACATGTGCCCGTGGCCGCGGTTTCAGGCGGCCCTGGTCGACGAAGACTCGATGATCGTCAGCTACCAGACCTGGCGGGGCGAGCCGCGCGGCGCGCATCGCAAGGGCGAGAGCTGGGAGGGCCGGGGCGACTGCATCGACTGCAAGCAGTGCGTCGCCGTCTGCCCGACCGGCATCGATATCCGCGACGGGTTTCAGTTGGAGTGCATCGGCTGCGGCCTGTGCGTGGACGCCTGCGACAGCGTGATGGAGAGGATCGGCCGGCCGACGCGGCTGATCACCTTCGATTCCGAGAGCAACCAGCGGCGCAAGGCGCAGGGCGAGGCGCCGATCTACCACTTCCTTCGACCCAGGACGCTGATCTACGTCGCCCTGCTGGTGGTCCTGTCGATCGGCACCCTGGCCGCATTGAGCACGCGGAGCGTCGTCGACCTGAACGTACTGCACGACCGCAACCCCCTGTTTGTCCAGCTGTCCGACGGGTCGATCCGCAACGGCTACGAGGTCAAGCTGCTGAACAAGCAGCGCGAGGAAGCGACCTACGCCCTGGCGCTGGAGGGGCTGCCGGGCGCGGTGATCGACGTGGCCGGGGTCGAGGGCGAGGGGGACCGGACAGCGCTGCTGACCGCCCCGCCGGACCGGGTGGCGACCTACCGCGTCTTCGTCAGCGCCGCGCCGGACGCGCTGGCAGGCGCGGTGAACGAGATCCGGTTCGTCGTCACCAATACCGTGACTGGCGCTACCGCCCGCAACGACACCGTGTTCCGAGGCCCCGAGCGATGACAACCATGGACAGCGACCGCCCCGATTCCGCAAGCCCCAGCCTGGCCGGGCCCGCCCACTACGATCCGAACCGGCTGCGCTGGGTGCCCTGGGCCTTCGTCGGCTTCTTCGGCGTCGTGCTGTTGGCCAACTCTGCAATGCTGTGGGTCGCGTTCAGCACCTGGACCGGCCTCGCCGCCGACCGGGCCTACGACCGGGGCATCCACTACAACGAGGAGCTCGAGGCCCGCGCCGTTCAGGACGCGCTCGGCTGGCAGGCCGACTATGCCTTCGACGACATGGGCGAGCGGCGGGTGCGGGTCGCGCTGACCCTGCGCACGCCCCACGACACCGTGGTCGACGACGCGGTCGTCACGGCGAAGTTCGTCCGGCCGACGCATCAGGGCTTCGACACCACGGTCGAGATGCGGAAGGACGGTGAGGGGGGCTATGCCGCCGTGGCGGACCTGCCGCTCTCGGGCCAGTGGGAGGTCCGCCTGACCGCGGAGGCGCCGTCGGGAAGCTGGCGGCTGACCGACCGGGTGTCGATCCGCTAGGGCTGGCGCCCCGCGCCGTCCGTCTCCGCGCCGTCCGATCCGAGCCCGAGGAGGGAAGGGGCCATGGGCCGCCTCACCGATGCCATCGCTGCCGGCGCCGGGGATCTCGCCACCGGCGCCCCCTGCTGCCCCACCGCGTCGGCCGCCCGGGCCGCCGTGCCGGTCGCCGCGGCTCCGGAGGATGGTCCGGCCATCGGGGCGGCGGCGGCGGACGAGCGGCCCGAGGCGGATTTCGGGCCCTGGGTCCAGGACGGCGCCGACGGGCTCCATAGCCTTCACCTGATGGTCGAGGGCGTTCATTGCGGCGCCTGCATCGCCCGGATCGAGAAGGCCCTAGCGCGCTTTCCGGACGTGGTCCACAGCCGCCTGAACCTGACCACCCGCCGGCTGGTGATCCGCTGGTCCGGCGACCCGGCGCGCGCCGGCGACTTCGCCGCCAGGATCGAGGCGATGGGCTACCGCGTGGTGCCGTACGACCCGGCGCGTCTAGCCTCCGCCGACCGGGAGGAGGACAAGGCGCTGCTGCGCGCAATGGCGGTGGCGGGGTTCGCGGCCGGCAACGTGATGCTGCTCTCGGTCTCGGTCTGGGCGGGGCACTTCCAGGGCATGGCCGGCGCGACGCGCGACCTGCTGCACTGGTTCTCCGCCCTGATCGCGCTGCCGGCGATCGTCTATGCCGGCCGGCCGTTCTTCGCGAGCGCGCTGTCGGCGCTGAAGGCTCGGCGCACCAACATGGACGTTCCGATCTCGCTGGGCGTCATCCTGGCCGCCGGCATGAGCCTTGCCGAGACCATCCGTGGCGGCGAGCATGCCTATTTCGACAGCGCGGTGACGCTGCTGTTCTTCCTGCTGATCGGGCGATACCTGGACCGCCAGGCACGCGGCCGGGCCCGTTCGGCGGCGGAGCGGCTGCTGGCCCTGGGCGCCGGAGCGGTGACGGTGCTGCTGCCCGACGGGACGCGCAAGCCCCTGCCGGCGGAGCGGGTGGCCCCGGGCATGACCGTGCTGGTCGCCGCCGGGGAGCGCGTGGGCGTCGACGGCATCGTCGCCGACGGCGCCTCCGACGTGGACCAGGGGCTGATCACCGGGGAGAGCGTGCCTGTGTCGGTCAAGGCCGGTGACAGGGTCTTCGCCGGATCGATCAACCAGTCGGCGCCGCTGAAGCTGGCCGTCGCCGCGGTGGGCCAGGACACCCTCCTGGGCGAAATCGTCCGGCTGATGGAAGCGGCCGAGCAGAAGAAGGCGAAGTATGTCGGGCTGGCCGACCGCATCGCCCGCGCCTATGCGCCGGTGGTGCATGCCCTGGCGCTGGTGACCTTCCTCGGCTGGACGCTGGTCGGTGGCCTCTCCTGGCAGCCGGCGCTGCTCTATGCCGTGGCGGTGCTGATCATCACCTGCCCCTGCGCCCTCGGCCTCGCGGTGCCGGCGGTCCAGGTGATCGCCAGCGGCCGGCTGATGCGCCGCGGCGTGCTGCTGAAGAGCGGCACGGCGCTGGAGCGGCTGACCGCGGTCGACACGGTGGTGTTCGACAAGACCGGCACGCTAACCCGGGGCCGGCCGACGCCGGTCGGACTGGACGGCCACGATCGCGCGGCCCTGGAGGCCGCGGCGGCGCTGGCCGGCACCAGCCGGCACCCCCTGGCGCGCGCGCTGGCCCGGGCCGTGCCGGGCGTCGCCCCGGCCGACGGGGTGCGCGAAGTGGCGGGCGCGGGCCTGGTGAAGGCGGCCGCCGGCGGCGAGATCCGCCTGGGCAGCGCCGCCTTCTGCGGGGTGGACCCCGCCGAGGCGGCGCGGGCGGCCTCGGCCGCCGGACCGGAGCTCTGGCTGGCACGCCCGGGCGCGGCGCCGGTGCGGTTTTCCTTCCTCGACGCCCCGCGTCCGGATGCGGTCGCCGTGGTGGCGGCGCTGAAGGCGCGCGGACTGGCGGTCGAACTGCTTTCCGGCGACCGGCCGGCGGCGGTCGAGGCGGTGGCGCGGGCGGTCGGGATCGAGCGCTGGCAGGCCGCGACCCCTCCGCAGGACAAGGTCGCCCGGCTGGAGGCGCTGGCCGCCGAAGGGCGAACCGTGCTGATGGTCGGGGACGGCCTCAACGACGCGCCGGCCCTGGCTGCGGCGGCGGTCTCCCTGTCGCCCTCCACGGCGGCGGACATCAGCCAGACCGCGGCCGACGCGGTGTTCCAGGGCGACGCGCTGGCGCCGGTGGTCGAGATCCTCGAGGTGGCGCGGCGGGCGGACCGGCTGGTCCGCCAAAACTTCGTGCTGGCCTTCGGCTACAACGTCTTCACCGTGCCGCTGGCGATGGCCGGCTTCGTCACGCCGCTGATCGCCGCCGTGGCGATGTCGAGTTCGTCGATCGTGGTGGTCGGCAATGCCCTGCGCCTCGCCCGCCGGCGACCGGTCGGGATCGAAATCCCGTCGGGCGCGCCCGCGACGGCCGCCGCCGCCGGGCGGGTCGCGAGCACCGGCACCCTGGACAGCCGAAGGGCCGTCCGCGCGGCGGGTGCCCCGTGAGCGTCATCATCTGGTTGATCCCGATCGCCCTGGCGCTGGGCCTCGCAGGCCTTGCCGCCTTCCTGTGGTCGCTGAGGTCGGGACAGTACGATGATCTGGAAGGGGCGGCAAACCGCATCCTGTTGGACGATGATGATGCGGCGGACGGCTCGTCGGGGGGAGATGAACCGCACCGCCCGGCCGGCGAGCCACCCGGCGCGGACCGGCGATAGCCCGCGGGTCAGCCGCCTGTGGACGCGTTGGTCAGCGTGTCGTTGACCTGCTGATTGCGAAACATCGCGTCGAGGCCGCTTCCGACCGCCGTAACCCCGGCAATGATCGCCAAGACCAGGAAAGCGATCAGGACCCCGTATTCGATGGCGGTCGCACCGCTCTCGTCGGTCCAGAACTGTCCAAGCATGTCAGCGGTCGACATGGGGGCCTCCTTGCGGTTTCTGCCAGGGTCGCGCGCAGTCGTTAACGATTGGTTTAGGGGCTTCTCTTTTTGTTCGTCGTTCCTGCTCGTTGGGAAACTCTTGTTCCAATTTCCATCAATTCGGCTGGTTATCACTCGCGGTGGACGGTAGGCCAGCCTCACTCGGCGAGCCGAAGATTGCTGAGTTCCGCGGCGATAACCCTGAAGACGCGGGCCAACTCCGCGTTGCTGGGCGAATTGAAGTAGTGCGAGGGCGAGGTGGCGCAGCGCCGGAAAAGGTCTTGCGTCGAGGTGTTGTTCACCTGGAAGGTGATCGTATAGAGGATGATGCCCTCGTCCTTCATCGCGGTGCAGGTGGCTTCCATCCGGTCGTCGACCTCGTCGACGGCATCTCCCACGTCGGTCGTCCCCAGTCGGCCCGCGTCGACCCGGTCGTAGGCGGAATAGTCCGACCCGAAGGGGTCGGAATCCCCGTCACCGTCGGTGCGGCCATAGCCGCCTACGTGGTCGTAGTACTGGTTGACGCCGTCGGTCAGCATCACCACGACCTTCTGGCTGAAGATCCGCGAGTCGTCGGTGCCGTAGTCGAGCGGAAGGTAGGTTTCGGCGATCCCGTCCCATTCGCCGCGCCAGCGCGGCGAGATCGCCCGCCAGCCCCAGACCAGGCCGAGATTTCCCATAGTCCCGCCGCGGTGCCAGGGCAGCATCTCGTTGATCCGGTCCAGGATCACCGAGCGCTCCGCGGTCAGCGGCGTGATCGCCGGACCGCAGCCGAGATTCGGTCCGGTTCCGTTGTTCTGGGCGCCGTTGCTCTCGTCGATGTCGAGGCTGCCGTCCTCGCGGATCCAGTTGTTGTCGCCGTCGTGGGCCGTATCTTCGTAGTAGTACTCGTTCCAGCGCTCGATCGCCGGCGGGTCGTCGGTCATGTCGCGCCCGGTGTCCCAGCGCGCCTCGACGCAGCCCTTCCAGACCGTGGATCCGGTCGGGTACCGCGTCGTCTCGTCGAAATCGAGCCGCAGCCAGTCGAGGTGGTCGCGGCCGATGTTGACCGTCGCGGTATAGGGCACCAGCGAGACCCAGAAATTCTCGAGTTCCTCGTCCTCGCCATAGAGGATGTTGATCAGGTCCAGGGCCGCGGCCTTCATCGCGTCGATCTTGCCGCCCGAACGCATTGACCCGGTGTTGTCCATCACCAGGACGAGTTCCATTCCCTTGCTCTCGCTGCGGACGACGGTCCGCGCCTGGACCGTCATGCTGTCCTTTCCGAGGACGCGCATGAACGTGGTCGGCACGGTCGCCGAGACCGAGGCTGTCAGCATGCGGGTCGCGGGGTTGTAGAGGAGATCGGGGGTCTCAACGGTGGTGGCGGGGCCGAGTGATCGGAAGTTCGCGGCGAAAAACATGTCGAACTCCGCCCGCTGCTCGTCGACGTCGACCTTCTGGGCGGCGGCCAGCGTCGAGGCGTCGAGCGCTTCCGTCAGACGATACTTGACGTAGTAGCCGCGGGCGCTGTCGACGCCCAGCCCGATCGCGCCGATCATCGGAATGATCGAGAAGGCGATGATCACGCCGGTGGCGCCCCGGCGGTCTCGCATCAGGCGGCGCGCCGCCCGCGCCGCCTTCCGAAACTGCTGCATCTTCATCCCGATCCTGCCATTCAATTGTGTCGGGTAGGCGGGAAAGATACGCGGGCATTGTTTATGTTTGATTAACCGGCGTTTGGTATTTGCGATATTTATCATTGGCTGTTTGCCTTCATTTCCAGGCCTTTTTACCTTAGAATTTGCTCCAAAATTCGGTGGAATTTACGGGTGATTTGAGCGCAAATTTCCTCCAAAGAGCAATGCAATTTTCTTGCAATAATCGGCCGTTTTGGCTTCAAGGTCGGAGAATAAGGGATTGTTCTTGATGCATTGAATGTTTAGTGCTGCTGAAGATTAATGTGTGTTTAACCATGATCTTCCGGCTTTGAGGGCGTTCTTGAATTCGCGTTATTAATTTGTTCATCTTCTCGCCTGATCCTTCGCTCTGCATGCGCAACCGGCAGACCGCCCGGCCATTCCCGAGAAGCGCATGTCACCCAGTACGGAGGAGCAGTCATGATCACCCTGTTCAAGAGTTACCTGAAGGACGAGTCCGGTGCGACCGCCATCGAATACGGCCTGCTGATCGCGCTGATCGCCGTTGCGATCATTGCTGCCATCACCACGCTGAGCGGCGGCCTGAGCACGCTGTTCACCAACGTCGGTACCCGCCTCACCACCGAGGCTGCGGGCGCCGCAGGCGGCGGCGGCTGATCGGCCACGACCATCCGCTGCAGGGCCGGGGGCGGCATGGTCCGCCTCCGGCCCCGCCCCCAATCCATTGCCGGCGCCGGATCAACCGGGTCCGATCGTCATCCATAGCCGACGGGATCGCTTCCGATGCCGACCGAGCTGTTGGTCAACGTCGTCTACCTCGCCTTTGCCGGCCTCTTGGTTTGGGCGGCGATCGGCGACGTTCGCGCGATGACGATCCCCAATCGAATTCCGATGAGCATCGTCTGCCTCTGGCCGGCCGCGCTGGTCGTTGCATGGCCCAGCGCCGCTGCGGCCGGTTGGTCGATCGCGATTGCGGCGGCCGCGCTGCTGGTCGGGTTTCTATTATTCGTCCTTCGCGTCTTCGGCGGAGGCGACGCCAAGCTGGCGGCGGCGGTCGCACTCTGGGCCGGGCCCGCCCTGGTAGCCGATTTCCTGATCGTCACCGCCCTGGTCGGCGGGCTGGTCGCGCTCACCGCCCTGCTCTGGCGCGCCATCAACCGCAAGCTGGTGATGGTCCCGTTCGTTCCTGCGTCGGTCCATGCCGCGCGAGAGACGGCCGAACTGCCTTATGGCGTGCCGATCGCGGCGGGCGGCCTCTGGGTCGCGCTGCGGCTGGCCGGCATCTGAGTTTTCCCGGAGGAGACTGCCATGCAAGCCCGTGTCCTCATTCTCCTGATCCTGGCCGGCGGCATCGGGTTCGGCACCTTCCATTTCGGCCGCCAGTGGCTGGAGTCCCAGCAGTCCGTGCCTGTCGCCGGTGCCCCCGCCGAGGAGGCGCCGCTCCGCTACGTGCTGGTCGCCGACCGGGCGATGAGCGCCGGGCAGTTCGTCCGGGAGAGGGACCTGCGCTGGCAGGCCTGGCCCGACGAAACGCTGGCTGCATCCTATATCGAGCGCGGCGAACGCGAGATCTCCGACCTGAGCGGCGCGGTCGCCCGCGCCTCGCTGGGCGAGGGGGAGCCGATCACCGATACCCGCATCGTGCTGCCGGGCGACCGCGGCTTCCTGGCCGCCGTGCTGAGCCCGGGGATGCGCGCCGTCTCGGTGCCGGTCAACGAGACCACAGGCATCGCCGGCCTGGTCTTTCCCGGCGACCGGGTCGACGTGATCCTGACCCACACGGTGCGGCCGGAGACCGGCGGCATCGGCCCGCGCGCGCTCCGGGCCAGCGAAACCGTGCTGCAGGACATCCGCGTCCTGGCGATCGACCAGCGGCTCGAGGAGGACGGCACCGAACTCAAGGTCGCCGACACCGTGACGCTCGAGGTCACCGCCGAACAGGCCGAGCGGATCAACGTTGTGCTGGAGCTCGGCAGCCTCTCGCTGAGCCTGCGCAGCCTGGCCGAGCCCGAGGATGAGCTGGTCGCGGAGGCCGAGACCGGCGACGAGACGGGCGACGGCGCCGCGGCGGAGGCCGTTGCCGGCACCCCGCCCAAGACCGCGCTCGCCAAGCCCGCGGGCCCGGGGCCGTTCGCCCGGGGGCCGGAGCAGACCTTCACACTCGACAGCGACGTCTCGATGCTGCTCGCCGGCGCAGCCTTCGCCCAGCCGGCACCGCCGCCCGCCGAGGCCGACGAGCCGGCGCCGGCTCCGGTGGCGATGAGCGGTTTCGAGGACGAGGAGGACATCATGGTCTTCCGCGGCAGCAGCTACCGCACCGGCGCGAACTGAGGAGTCCGGACCCATGCGCAGTCTGTTTCGCGCCCTGATCCTGGCCGCCGCGGCCGGGACCGCCGCGACCGCCGGGCCGCCGGCCCATGCGGCGGAGGTGATCGGCCGCGGGGCGACGCCGCTCTCGCTGGAGATCAGCCAGGGCCGGCTGGTCCGGCTCGACGCCCCGGCGGACTCTGTCTTCATCGCGGATCCCGCCATCGCCGACGTGGAGCCCATGTCGCCGGAGCTGATCTACGTCTTCGGCAAGGCCGCCGGCGTCACCAACCTGTTCGCGGTCGGCCCGGACGGCGAGATGGTGGCCAGCGTGCGGCTGTCGGTCGGCCCTGACATGGCCCAGGCGGGCGAGGGCGCGCGGGCGACGCCGTCCGGGTCCGGAGTGGTCCTGACCGGCACCGCGCCGACCGCCGCCGAGGCCGCCGACACGGTGGAGGCGGTTGCGGCGTCGGTGCCCGACCCCGGCTCCATCGTCAACCGGATGGAGGTCGCGGAGGCCCAGCAGGTCAACCTGCGGGTTCGGATCGCCGAGGTTCAGCGCACCCTGGTGACCCAGCTCGGCATCAACTGGCAGGTCCTGAACGCCACGGCCGGCAACTTCACCTTCGCGGCGCTGACCAACAACAACCCGCTCGCTGCCGGCGGCAACTTCGTCTCGGCCGGTGCCGGATCGCTGCTCTCGGGCAACTGGACCGACGGTGCCGCCTCGGTCGACACGCTGCTCGATGCGCTGGAGGAGGAAGGGCTGGTCTCGATCCTGGCCGAGCCGAACCTGACCGCGCTGTCGGGCGAGAGCGCCAGCTTCCTGGCCGGCGGCGAGTTCCCGGTACCGGTCGCGCAGGAGGACGACACCCTGACGATCGAGTTCAAGGAATTCGGCGTCTCGTTGTCCTTCGTCCCGACGGTGCTGAACGCCAACCGCATCTCGCTGCGCGTCCGGCCGGAGGTCAGCCAGCTGTCCACCAACGGGGCGATCCAGCTCAACAACATCACGATCCCCGCGCTGACGACCCGACGCGCCGAGACCACGGTGGAGATGGCGAGCGGCCAGAGCTTCGCCATCGGCGGGTTGTTCCAGAGCAACGTTGCCCAGGGCGACGACGGCGTTCCGGGGATGAACGACCTGCCGGTGATCGGCCCGCTGTTCAACTCGCGCAGCTTCCAGCGCCAGGAGAGCGAGCTGGTGATCATCGTCACACCCTATCTGGTCCAGCCGAGTTCCGAGCAACTGTCATTGCCGACCGACCGGATCAGCGACCGCCGCGGCCCGCCGGGCGCGATCACCGCCTTCGCCGAGGGCCCGGCGCGCAGCCCCGGGGCGACCGGCGGCTTCATCCTGAAGTGAGGAGGGATCCCATGGCCCATCGGATCGGAAGGGCGGAACGCGGCCGCGCGATGCGCACGGCGGCGATCGCCGCGGTCGCGGCCCTGGCCCTGGCCGGCTGCGTCGCCCGCCCGTCGACCCAGACCACGCTGCCGGCCGTGCCGTTCGAGGCGGAGCCGTTCTCGGTCAGCCACGACGTGCGCTTCGCCCCACAGACGGTTGCGCTGCGGGCCGGGGAGTCGGTGGAACTCGCAGGCTTCGTCAACGCCTTCGGGGTCGAGCCGGGCGACACGGTCGTGGTCTCGGGCGCCGGACTGCTGTCGGCCGAACGGCGCCAGCTGATCGCGCAGGAACTGGCCGCCTACGGCTATCCGGACATTCGCTTCGACCATGACGGGCCGGTCGGAGACCGGATCCGGGTGACGCTGGAGCGAACCACGTACATGCCGACCTCCTGTACCCGCGAGGGCGTGATCGGCACGCCGAACGACGTGATCCTGCTGCCCCAGCGCTGCGCCAACGACCTCAACCTGGCGCGGATGGTGGTCGATCAGCGCGACCTGATCGAGGGCCGCGACCTGGGGCCGGCCCCGGCCTCCACGGCGGTTCGTGCGATCGGACGCTACCGCGCCGACCAGGTCCGCGAACTCCGCATCGAGAAGGCGAGCGAGCAATGACCGCAGCGATGAAACTTGAGGGGACGGAGCCGGTCGGCGAGGCGCCGATCCTGGCATTCGCCTCCGATGCCGAGACGATCGAGCAGATCGGCCGGATCGTGCCGGGCGGCCGCCGTGGGGCCGACATCTACGAGGGCGGCCCGGCCGAGGCGGCGCGCGCGCTCGATCAGGGCGCGATGCCGACCGTGGTGATCGTCGACATCAGCGGCTCCGCCCAGCCGGTCGACGAGATCGCCGAGCTGTCGGCGATCAGCGGGCCGGGCTGCGCCGTGATCGCGATCGGCGCGGCCAACGACATCGGCCTCTACCGGCAGTTGGTGACGGTCGGAGCGGCCGACTATCTGGTCAAACCGCTCGAGCCCCAGGACCTGCGTCGCGCGATCCTCACCGCCCACAGCGGCGAGAGCAAGCACTCCGAGCCGGAGCGCCGCGGCGAAGTGATCTGCGTCGTCGGCGCCCGCGGCGGAGTTGGCTCGACCAGCGTGGCGATCGGCACCGCTTGGCTGCTGAGCGACGGGTTCGGCCGCAACACGGCACTCATCGACCTGGATCTTCAGTTCGGCACCGCGGCGCTCAGCCTGGACCTGGAGCCGGGCAGCGGCATGCGCAACGCGCTGGAGCATCCCGACCGGATCGACAGCCTGTTCATCGCCAGCGCCATGGTCGCCTATTCCGACAAGCTGTCGGTGCTGGGCGGCGAGGAGCCGCTGGACGAGTTGATCGAGTTCAAGCCGGAGGCGTTCAAGCGGCTCACCGACGAGGTGGCTGACATCGCGGAGATCCTGGTCTGCGACATCCCGCGCCACATGATCGGCGCAGCCGGCGAGCTTCTGGGCTCGGCGAAGGCGATCCTCCTGGTGACCGACCTGTCGCTGTCGGGCCTGCGCGACGCGATGCGGCTGCGCACGGCCCTGGAGCGGCTGGCCCCGCAGGTTCCGCTCAAGGTCGTGGCCAACCGCGTCGGTCACGCCAAGGGCGTCGAACTGAGCCGCGCCGAATTCGAGAAGAGCCTGGATGCCAAGATCGACTGCCTGCTGGGCGAAGACCCGAAGGCCGGCAAGCAGATGCTGAACGGCAAGCCTCTCGCGGCGGGGTCCGCCAAGGGGAAGACCGCCGAGGCGCTGCGCGCGCTGGTCCAGCAGATCGTCGAGCCGCCGGAGGATCGGCCCGGGCTCCTGGCCCGGCTCCTCGGCGGGACCGACAAGGCGAAGAAAAAGGCCGCAAAGAAGGGATAGCAGGCCATGGCACCGCGCGACTTCGGCGGCAATCTACGGCTCCTGCGCACCGGGCGCAGCGGCGCGGTCCGGCCCGCTGTCGGGCCGGCGGGACCGGCCGGGCGCGAAGGGGGCCGGGAGGATCGGGGCGACGCCATGGCGATCGTCGCCGCGAGCCCGCGGCTGACGGCGTTCCGGGAGCAGCTCTGGCCGACGGTTCGCGAGAAGCTACCGCCCGGCGAGGCGCAGCGCCTGCCGCGCAAGGACATCGCCTTCCGGATCGGCGACATCGTGATGGAGATGCTGGACGCCCATCCCGAGGCGCCCGATCTGTTCGAGCAGCGGCACCTGGTCACGGTGCTGATCAACGACCTGATGACCGCCGATCCGGGCGAGGAGGCGACGCCGCCGGCTCCGCGGGCCGTTGCGCCGGCGAAGGCCGCGGCGCCCTGTCCGCCAGGCGAGGTGCCGCCGCCCGAGCCGCCCGCGGCCGAACCGGAGGCACCGCCGGCGGAGCCGGTGCAGCGAACGGCCACCGATGCCGATACCCTGTTGAAGGTCGAACCGACGCCGGAGCGGCCGGGCCCGCAGCGCCGCGACCTGACGATCGAGGAGGCCAAGCGCCGGATCCGGCCGCTGGTGATGGAGCGCATCGACGTCGTCGCCGCGTCGAAGCTCGATCCCGAAACGCTGGAGCGCGAGCTCTCCGGCGTGGTCGCCGAGATCCGGGCCGAGATCGGCATCCAGATGAACAAGGTCGAGCACGGCAGGCTCGTGGGCCAGCTGGTGGACGACATGGTCGGCCTGGGTCCGCTGGAGCCGCTGCTCGAGGACGAGGCGGTGACCGACATCATGGTCAACGGCCCGAACCAAGTCTACATCGAGCGGGGCGGCAAGCTGGAACTCACCGACATCGTCTTCCAGGACGATACGCACGTGATGAACATCGCGACCCGGATCGTCACCCGGGTCGGCCGGCGGGTCGACGAGTCGAGCCCGATCTGTGACGCGCGCCTGGCGGACGGCAGCCGCGTCAACGTCATCGCCCAGCCGCTGGCGATCGACGGCTGCACCATCTCGATCCGCAAATTCTCCAAGAAGCGGATCACCCTCGATCACATGGCCCAACAGGGCAACCTGTCGCCCCAGATGGCGCGGCTCTTGAAGATCGCCGCCCGCTCGCGGCTCAACATCGTGATCTCGGGCGGCACCGGTTCGGGCAAGACGACGCTGCTCAACGCGCTGAGCCAGCTGATCGACCACGGCGAGCGCATCGTCACGGTCGAGGATGCGGCCGAGCTGCAGCTGCAGCAGCCCCATGTGGTTCGCCTGGAGACGCGCCCGCCGAACCTGGAGGGGCATGGCGAGGTCACCATGCGCGACCTGGTCAAGAACTCCCTGCGCATGCGCCCCGACCGGATCATCCTGGGCGAGGTGCGCGGCGCCGAGGCGATCGACATGCTTCAGGCGATGAACACGGGCCATGAAGGCTCGATGTGCACGCTCCACGCCAACCGGCCGCGCGACACGCTGATCCGTATGGAGAACATGGTCGGCATGGCCGGCATGAACCTGCCGCAGAAGGCGATCCGGACCCAGATGGCCTCGGCGGTCGACCTGATCGTGCAGATCAGCCGCATGCGCGACGGCAAGCGCCGGATCACCAACATCGTCGAGGTGGTCGGCATGGAAGGCGACATCATCACCACCCAGGAACTCTACAGCTTCGAGTTCAAGGGCGAGGACGCCAGCGGCCGGATTCTCGGCGAGTTCCGCTCGACCGGGCTGCGGCCCGCCTTCCTGCCGAAGGCGGAGTATTTCGGCCTCGGCCAGGCGCTGATGGAGGTGCTGTGATGCCCGTCGAGCTGTTCGGCCTGCCGACGGCGCTGGTCGTCCTCACCCTGGGGGCGATGGCGGCGACGCTGATCGGCGCCTATGCGGTGCTCTCCGTCGTCGGCGGCGCGGAGGCGCGCCTGCAGCGTCGGGTGAAGCGGATTCGAAGCCGTGCCCGGTCGGATGCCATGCCGTCCGCCGGGTCGCAGCAGGGAGTCTCGCTGCGCAAATCCGACTCCGACAGCGGCATCCGCCTGGTCGACGCGCTGATCAAGCGCTACCTGCCCCGGCCCGAGCTGATGCGCCGCCGGCTGCTCCGGACCGGTCTGGAGATCAAGCTGGGCACCTATGTGATGGCGAGCGTGACTCTCTTCGGCGCGGCGCTGCTGGCGTTCGTGCTCTGGTTCGGGCTGTCGCCGACGCTCGCGTCGTTCCTCGCGCTCCCGGTCGGCCTCGCGGTGCCGCATGTGGTGATCGGCTATCTGATCGCGCGGCGCAAGCAGAGGTTCCTGGCGCTGTTCCCGGATGCCATCGACCTGATCGTCCGCGGCCTGAAATCCGGCCTGCCGGTGCCCGAGTCGATCCGCACCGTCGCGTCCGAGATCGGCGAGCCGGTCGGACCCGAGTTCGGTCAGGTCATGGACAAGGTCCATCTCGGCAATACGCTGGAGGAAAGCCTCGCCTCGATGAGCGATCGGCTCGACCTGCCGGAGTTCCGCTTCTTCGTCGTCAGCATCGCGGTGCAGCGCGAAACCGGCGGCAACCTGGCAGAGACGCTCGAGAACCTCAGCGACATCCTGCGCAAGCGTCGCCAGGCCAAGCTGAAGGTCAAGGCGCTGTCGGCAGAGGCGCGGGCCAGCGCCTTCATCATCGGCGGACTGCCCTTCGTCATGATGGCGGTGCTCTACACCATGAACCCGGACTACATCATGCCGCTATTCACCGATCCGCGGGGCATTGCCATGCTGACCGGCGCCGGGATCTGGATGGCCATCGGCATCGGCGTGATGTGGAAGATGGTGAGGTTCGAGATATGAACGCGCTGCTTCAGAACCTGCCGTTCCACCTTCAGCCGCTGGATCTGCTGATGGGCGCCGCCGGACTGTCGGCCGCGCTGGCCGTGGTGGCGATCTGGATCGCCATGGTGGAGCGCGACCCCATGGCAGGACGCGCCCGCGCCCTGGCGGAGCGGCGCACGCAGCTGCGTTCTGCCGCGGTGACGCCGCGGCGCCGGGAGAACCTGCGCGGCGTCGGCCTGATGCGGCGGGTGGTCAAGCAGCTCAACCTCGCCAAGTCGAACCAGACCGAGCGGCTTTCCGCCAAGCTGGCGCAGGCCGGATACCGCTCGCAGGATGCGATGATCGTCTATCTGTTCGGCAAGGTCGTCGGACCGATCGCAACGGGCCTGCTCGCGGCATTCCTGATCTATGCTCTGAAGATCGTCGAGACGACCCCGATGTTCGAGCTGGTGCTGGTCGGCATCGCCGCGGCCGCCGGCATCTACGCTCCGGACGTCTTCGTCAAGAACCAGGCGGACAAGCGCATGGACATGATGCGCAAGTCGCTGCCCGACGGTTTGGATCTCATGGTGATCTGTGCCGAGGCGGGCCTGAGCCTGGATGCCACCATGCACCGCGTCGCCCGCGAACTGGCCCGCACCCATGAGATCCTGTCCGACGAACTGGCGCTGACTGCGGTGGAGCTGGGATTCCTGCCCGAACGCCGGATGGCGCTGACCAACCTCGCGAAGCGCTGCAACATGCCGGGCGTCCGTGGGATGGTCAACACGCTGATGCAGACGGAGAAGTACGGTACGCCTCTGTCCCAGTCGCTGCGCGTGCTGTCGATCGAGATGCGCAACGAGCGGCTGATGCGCGCCGAGGAAAAGGCAGCCAGGCTGCCGGCGATCATGACCGTCCCGCTGATCCTGTTCATTCTGCCGGCGCTGTTCGTCGTGCTGATGGGGCCGGCGGCCATCCAGATCATGGACAATCTCCGGTTTTGACCGGTTTGGCGGAGGCCTGACGCGATGCCCAAGCCACCGCCTGCGCCCGCCTCCCGGCTGCCCCGGCTGGATCGGCCGGAGCCTTCGCCGGCGCCGGCCGGTGATCGGCTGGAGCCTGCGTCCGCCTCGGCGCCCGCCACCGACCCAGGCCTGCCAACGCCCTCGACTTCGCACATTGGCGAAGGCCAAGGCCGGACAAGCGAAACGGACCGTCCCCTGGGGAACGGTCCGTCGCTGCTTGGGCCGCGCGAGGGGGAGCTGGGCGCCGGCCGGCAGGCGGCGCCCGACCGGTCAGCCAGGGCCTTCGCCGATCGCTGCCGCGCGTTCCCCGCTGTTCTCGATCGACCTCAATTCGTCGAAGAAGGTCAGGTTCTGCGCCACGGTCGTCTCGTCGGCATCGATCCGCGCGACCTCCGCGGCTTCCGACCGGCGGCCGGCGAGCCCGAGAACCAGGGCCAGGTTCTGGCGGTGCTTGGTGCTGGCGCCGGGCGCCGTGGCGACGTCGCGCATCGCCGTCACCGCCTCGGCGTACTGGCCGGAAAGCGCCAGCGAAATGGCCAGGTTGGTCTTCAGGTCCAGATCGTTCGGCATGGCGGCGAGACCCTTGCGGTACTGGGTCTGCGCTTCGCCGTGGCGACCGAGGTGGTCCAGAGCCACGCCGTAGGTGTTGAACAGCAGCCCGTCGACGTCCGGGCGGGCGACCGCCGCCTCCAGATAGCTCATCGCATTCTGCGGCCGGTTCAACGCGATCTCCGCGTTGGCCAGCCCGCGCACCGCCTCGCCGTTGCCGGGTGCGAGGTCGAGCGCGGCGCGGAAGGCGCCGGCCGACTCCTCGAACGAGCCGACGCGGCCCAGCGCGCTGCCCAGGCGGATCAGCGGCTCCGGTTCCTGCGGGGCGGCGTTGTGCGCCCGGCGGTAGAGGCTGAGCGCGGCCGTTGCGTCCCCGCGGGCCAGGGTGAAGTCGCCGAGCCGCATCAGCGTGCCGGCGCTTTCCTCCGGCCGGTTCTGGGGTTCCGGCTGAGCGGCGGCCGCCTGAACCTGGCCGGCTTGGCCGTCGCCCTGCGGTCCGGCGGCCGCTGCGGTGTCGGTGTGGTCGCCGCCGAAGCTGAAGGAGCAGCCGGCCAGCGCCAGCGCCGTGAGTACGGAGGCGACCGAAGTCGACGAAATCTTGCGAATTTTCATGGAATGTCGGCTCCAAGCGGGTTGGCGAACCATGTCCTCGCGATGGTTAACAATGTGGCAGGCAACAATTACCGAAATCTAAACCCATGCAGCAGAAACATCGCATCAGCGGATGCCTTCCGGTGACTTCACCGCGTCGGATGTTCCGTCGGTTCGGCTCTGACCGCCGAGGGGCGGCCCTGGCCGAATTCGCGCTCATCACCCCGGTCCTGGTGGTGGTGGTCTTCGGCGTTCTGGAATTCGCCATGGTGGCCTTCGTGTCGGTGATGATGGAAGCCGGCGTGCGCGACGCGTCCCGATTCGGCCTGACCGGCGCGGCCGCGGCCGGGGGTAAGACGCGGGAGGTGCGGATCGCCGAGATCGTCTCCGACCGGACCCTCGGCCTCGTGCCGTTGGACCAGATCACGGTGGATGTGCGGACCTACGAGACGTTCGCCGACATCGGACTGGGCGAACCGTTCACCGACGTCGACGGCAACGGCCTCTACGATCCGGGGGAGAGCTTCGACGACCTCAACGGCAACGGCGTCCGCGACGCCGATCGGGGAACGCCCGGGGCCGGCGGTTCGGAGGACATCGTGCTCTACGAGGTGAGCGTCAGCTGGGGCTACATCACCCCTATGATCTCGGCGATCGTAGGAGACAACGCCGTACTGCGCGCAGCCCTGGCGGTGCGCAACGAGCCGTTCGACACCACAGGCATCAGCGGGGACGGGTCATGAGCGCGGGCATCCGTTCCGGCGGACGGCACCGTCGGACCCGGCTGCCGGCCCTGGCGGGCGCCCGGCGGTTCGGGCGCGACCGCCGCGGCGTGGTGGCGGTCGAGTTCGCGCTGATGATGCCGGTGCTCCTGCTGCTGCTGCTCGGCTGCATCGAGGTGGCCCAGTACGTGCTGCTGCATCAGAAGTTGCAGCGCAGCGCCACGACCATGGCCGACCTGATGACCCGAAACACCAGCTGGGAGGCGGCGGAGATCGCCGACATGTTCGAGGCGGTGGCCCATGTCGCGACGCCGTTCGACATGACGGAGCGGGGCGTGGTGATCATGAGCGGCCTGACCGGCCGGCCGGATGGCAACATCGAGCTCGGCTGGCAGCGCAGAGGCGCCGGCGGCCTGGCCGCGGGCAGCGAGATCGGCTCCCAGGGCGCGGTGATCGCGCCGCCTGACGGGCTCATCCTCGCGGCCGGACAGACGGTCGTCGTCGCGGAGGTGAAGTTCGACTACGACCCGGTGTTCCTGCCACTGCTGGAGCGGGCAGAGCCGCTCTACTACCGCATCTATTTCAGGCCCCGGCGCGGCGGCCTGGCCAGCCTTGAGTGAACGTCCTTGGTCCGAGAAATCGCGATTGGCGAAGAAAAGAGGTTTTGTGCTATGGCGGTGCCGTCCATCCTTGCAGCCAGCCGACAAGAGACACCGGTCATGAGTCCCTATTACGAGCTGACCCGCTTGCTGGAGCGGCTTCACCGCCGCTACCTCGACGTCATCCGGGTCGACCTCGGGGCTCTGGGCTACGACGACGTCACCTCCGCCCAGGCCATGCTGCTGCTGGACATCGGCGATCAGGACATTTCTATCCGCGATCTCATCGACCGCGGCTACTACATGGCGTCGACCGCCACCTACAACATCCGCAAGCTGGCGGAACTGGGCTATATCGAGCAGACCCGCTCGCCCAGCGACCGCCGGCAGATCCGACTGCGTCTGACCGACAAGGGCAAGGACCTGACCGGTCGTCTCGTCGAAAGCCAACTCGCCGCCGGCGGCGACGACCGCGACGCCCGCTGGGCGGAGCGGTTGACCGAGGCATCGGCGACGCTGCGCGACCTGGAGCGGGTGTGGTTCGACTACATCAGCTTCAAATAGCTGTTCCCTTTCCGCTTGCGCTTTTGCGGAAGTGTCCGGCCGTCGGCGAGGCGAAGGGCGCTCGCGCGAGCTCCGAGGTTTTCGATGGGAGAGGCGGCGGGACTACGCCCTGCGCCTCTCGGTCCTGCCTGCGGCGGGCCGGCCCCATGGATGGGGAGCGACGGCCGTTTGCCCATCCCTGCGCCGGCGCGGGTCACCCGCTGCCGGTCATCCGCGCCTCGATCTCCGCGGGCGTCAGCGCCTCGACAATCGCGGAGAGGATCCAAAGATGCCCGAACGGGTCGCGGAACCGGCCTTCGCGATGGCCGTAGAACCGGTCGGCGAGCGGGATGACCGCCTCGCCGCCCTGCGCCAGGAACGCCGCGACCATCGCATCGACGTCCTCGACGAGGAGGTTGAGGATCACCGGCGTACCGCCGAGGCTGCCGGGGGCACGGTTGTGACCTTCCGGATCGGGTTCGGCCAGGGCCAGGATGGGCCCGCCGAGGTCCAGCGCCGCGTGCACGACTGTCCCGGAGCCGTCGGCGTAGCGCTCCACCAGGCGGGCGCCCAAGGCGGATTGATAGAACCCGATCGCCGCATCGGCGTCGGCGACGATCAGCCGGGGCGTCAGGCTCGGAATCGGGGGCATGCAGCTGGGCCTCCTGAAGGTTTGCGATCGGCCCAGTATCCCGGAGGCACGCGCCCCGTGTCTTGAACGAATCGCTCGGCGGCAACCGCCGGGGTTCAGGCGCGGGCGTGATTTGCTTCCGCTGCCGACACCGGGCGCCAGGCCGATGGCGGGACCCCGGCATAGGCGGTGAAGGCGCGGGTGAAATGGGCCTGATCGGCGAAGCCGCAGTCGAGGGCCAGGTCGGCCAGCCTTGGCCGACCCTCGGCCAGCGCCTGGCTCGCTCGCTTCAGCCGGGCGAGGCCGGCCCACTGCTTGGGCGAGAGCCCGACCTCCGATGCGAAGCGGCGGATGAGGGTGGCGCGGGCCAGGCCTGTGGCCTCGACCGTCTCTGCGACCGGCGTCCCGGCGGCCAGCAAGCGCAGCGCCGCGGCCACGGCGGGATCTGGACCATGATCGGGGGCGAGGCCGGCGCCGGCGCCGGCCTCGCCCCGTGGCGGCCCTCCAGCGAGCCGGCCGAGGGCGAAGGCCTCCAGCCGATCGAGCGCCCGATCGGGGTCGTCGGCCAACTGCGCAAGGCGGGCCCTCAGGCTTTCGGCCGCGGCGGGGCCGGTCAGGGCGGCGAGATCGACCACCGCGTCACGCAGTTCCGCCGCCGGCACCCTCAGGACCGGCCGGCCGCCGCCGACCAGGAAGGCGATCCCGGCGGTGTGCCGCATCTCCTCCGATCGCACCAGGGCGAAGCGGGTGGAGGGGCCCACCACCGTCGCGCGGCCATCCGCCTCCAGGTCGATGACGAGCTGGAGGCCACCGGTCGGCAGCACCCGCTCCATCCCGCCCCCCGACTTGCGCCGACCGCACCATAGGCAGCCAACCAGGCGGGCGAGGCGCGGATCGCGCGGCGGGCGGGAAGCGAAGGACATCGGGTGGGGCGCTCGTCGATGGCTCCAGGGCACGACCGGGACGAGACTGACACGGGCGGCCGCCGCGGGCCAGGGGCGGCTGCCAATGGGCGCATGGGACGGCCCGCACGAGAAGAAGGGGCGCCCCATCCGGGAGCGCCCCCTTCGTCCGGGCCGTCGTGGCTATTCGGCCGCGATGGCGCCCGCATCGGCGTGCAGGGCGTCGGCGCGGTCGGTCTTCTCCCACGTGAATTCCGGCTCGGTCCGGCCGAAATGGCCGTTCGAGGCGGTCTTCTTGTAGATCGGGCGCAAGAGGTCGAGCATCTGGACGATGCCCTTTGGCCGCAGGTCGAAGTGCTCGCGGATCAGCGCCTCGATCTTGGTCTCGGCGATCTTGCCGGTGCCGAAGGTGTTGACGTGCACCGAGACCGGCTCGGCGACGCCGATCGCATAGGCCAGTTGGACCTCGCAGACATCGGCCAGGCCGGCGGCGACCACGTTCTTCGCCACGTAGCGGCCGGCATAGGCAGCCGAGCGGTCGACCTTCGACGGATCCTTGCCCGAGAACGCGCCACCGCCGTGGCGGCCCATGCCGCCATAGGTGTCGACGATGATCTTGCGCCCGGTCAGGCCGCAGTCGCCCACCGGACCGCCGATGACGAACCGGCCGGTCGGGTTGACCATGAACTTGGTCTCCTTGGAGACCATCTTGGCCGGCAGCACCGGACGGATGATCTCCTCGACCACCTGCTCCTTGAGCTGCTCGTAGGCGACGTCCTCGTCGTGCTGGGTCGAGACCACCACGGTGTCGATCGCCGCCGGCTTCTCGTCCTCGTAGCGGATCGACACCTGGCTCTTCACGTCCGGGCGCAGGCCCTTGATCTTGCCCTGCTTGCGCAGGATCATCTGCCGCTCGGTCAGCTTGTGGGCGAGCTGGATCGGCATCGGCATCAGGTCTTCGGTCTCGCGGCAGGCGAAGCCGAACATCAGGCCCTGGTCACCGGCGCCCTGGTTCAGGTCCAGGCCCTCGCCCTCGTTGACGCCCTGGGCGATGTCCGGCGACTGCTTGTCGAGCGCGATCAGCACGGCGCAGGATTTGCCGTCGAAGCCCATGTCGGTGTGGTCGTAGCCGATGTCGAGCACGGCCTTGCGCGCCACGTCGGTGTAGTCGACCTGCGCGGTCGTGGTGATCTCGCCCGCCAGGACCACCATGCCGGTGTTGACCAGGGTCTCGCAGGCGACGCGGGCCTTCGGGTCCTGCGCCAGAATGGCGTCCAGCACCGAATCCGAGATGGTGTCGGCCATCTTGTCCGGGTGGCCCTCGCCGACGGATTCCGAGGTGAAGATATAGCTGCGGCTCATGGTTTTCCGTGCTCTTGGTTGTTCTCGGACAGGAGCGAACGGACGGCGGCATCCTGCGCCGCCGTCCGGAAGAGGGCGGCGCTCAGCGCTCGGCCACGAAATAGGCCCAACCGATCTTGCCGGCGTTGGCGCTGTCGACCCAGAACTCCAGGGCCTTCAGCGTGTTGTCGACGATGTCCTTGCCGATGCGGGAGGCGAAGTCGTCGTAGCGGCGCTCCAGCTCACGGCGGACATAGTCGTAGGTGGGCGCCACGTTCTCCGACCAATCGGCCTCGGTGACGATCCGGAAACCCTGCGCCTTCAGCGCCTCGGCATAGTCCGGGGCATCCCACATGTCGGGTGACTTGACCCGGTCGTAGATCCGCTGCCGGTCGGCTTCGGGCGTGCCGCGGCGGACCAGCAGGTCGGTGAACACCAGGCGGCCGCCCGGCTTCAGCACCCGGTGCGCCTCGGCCAGCACCTTGTTCTTGTCGGCGGCGTGCAGGAATGCCTCCTGCGACCAGTAAAAGTCGAACCGGCCGTCGTCATAGGGCAGGGCATGGAAGTCGGCCCAGCCGAACTCGACCTTGTCGGCGAGGCCCGCGGCCTTCGTCAGCTCCCGGCCCCATTCCAGCTCGCGTTCGGAGATGTTGGTGGCCAGCACGTTCACGCCATAGCGCTCGGCCAGGAACCGCGCCAGCGCGCCATAGCCGCAGCCCACGTCCAGGACCGATGCGCCCGGCTTGAGGCCCGCGCCCTCGGCCATGTTGACGTTCGACCGGTCCATCGCGTCCTTGAGCGGCTCGTCGGGCCGGGCGAAGGTGCCGATGTGGATGTTCTCGCCCCAGATCTCGCGATAGATCCGGTCGGCCGGGCCGTCGTAATAGGCCTTGGTCTGGTCGACGATCGAGGTGACGGCGTCGTCGTCGTTGTCCGCCTCGTCCTCGCCGTGCATCGTGCGCTCCATCTCCTCGGTCGGCCGGTAGGCGACCTGCTGGATGAAGTCCACGTCGTCGGGGTAGGGGGCGACGAAGTCGCCGAAGGTGGAGACGTTGACGAAGCCCGCGTCCTCCAGCAGGAAGGTCACGTACTTCTTGCGCAGCGGGTACATGTCCAGGTAGAAGACCTGGCCGTTCTCGAACTTGTAGGCCATGCGGCAGAGCGTGCGGTTGAGCACTGCCGGCGCCACGTGGACCGAGCCGCCCGTGTAATAGTAAGAGTGCTTGGTCGAGTACCCCTTGTCGAGCATGCGGTCATAATTGCGATGATCGATGACGATGACGCCGCCCGGCTTCAGCGCGCGGTACATTGCATCGACCGCATCGCGCCGGGTCTCGTGGTCGAAGAGATGCGTCAGCGAGTTGCCGAGGCAGATGATGGCGTCGAACGCCTTCTCGCCGAACCGCTCGGGCAGCTTCTGCCACTCGACACAGGCGGTGTCCTTCAGAGTGACGCCGTGCTCCTTGGCGTTGGCCTCGGTCTTGGCCACCATCGTCTGCGCGCCGTCGGTGGCGACGACCTGGAAGCCCTGCTTGGCCAGCTGGATCGCGTGAAAGCCCGTGCCGGTCGCGACGTCGGCCACGACTTCGCAGCCATGGGAGCCGAGCAGGCGTTCGAAGAATCCGGATTCTCCTTCGACCCGACCGTCCCAGCCGATCAGGTCGTCCCAGTGATCGACGAAGTCGCGTGTGTATTGCTTTTTGAAGTGGTCGTCTTCGCGAAGCGGTTCTGCCGACATGTGTTCTGTCCCTCGGTAGCAAACGCGGCCGGAGTCTGGGGCGCGGAAAACGCGCACAAGCCCACCTTCGTCGGACACGAAAGTCCCGGACGCGATGAATGATCAAACGCCCGAAGTCGGGCGTAGGCAACGCATGTGGAATGGGGGATCGCGAGAAATACATGCCGCCGTCGCACCGGATCGGCGCGTGCCAACAACCAGCCGCAATGTTCCAGAGGTCTTGGGCAATCCCCTGCGTGAGTCGACCGCTATTGACCGCGGCGACGTACAGAAGATGACGGCAGCCCATCTCATTTCAAAGGTTGAAAATGGATTTTTTCTGGGTATGCTCAGACGGTTTCGCGTATAGAGGCTGGCCGCCCTGATCGATCGGGCTCCCGTCTGCGGTCCCGGCGATGGCGGCCGGGGATCTCAGGAGCCGTCTTCGGGACGCTCGGCAGGCCCCGGCTCGCCGGCATACGCACGCTCGGGACGGGAGGCGAGCCAGAGCGCGACCGCCGTCATGATGCCGGTCGCCGCCATCCAGAGCGGCAGGTTCCGCCAGACGACACCGATCAACGCCGCACTGGCAGCCATGGTTGCGATCGCCGCGATCTTGGCTCGGCGCGGCACGACGCCGTAGAGGGTCCAATTCCTGAGGGGCGGCCCGAACCGCGGGTGGTGGTAGAGCCAGTCGTGAAACCTCCGGCTCGACCGCGCGAAGGCCCACAGCGCCAGCAGCATGAAGACCGTGGTCGGCAGGCCGGGCAGGACGACGCCGACCATGCCGACGCCGACGCAGAGGAAGCCGAAGGCCAGGAATGCCCAGCGTACCACGCCGGTAGGTGTCGCACGCCGGGTTGCCAGATCCGCCGGATCGGGCGGGGCCGCTTCGTCTGCCCGGCCTGGCGCGCCGGTGTCCGGAGCGGGGCTGGGGGGCGGCGTCACTGTGCGGCGTCCTGCCAGCGCTGGGCCAGCCGGGCGAAGGCGCCGTCGCGGCCGGCCAGCTCCGCCGGCGGCCCCGATTCGATGATTCGGCCGCGCTCCATCACCAGGACCCGGTCCATGCCGGCCAGTGCCCCAGGCCGGTGCGTGATCGCGAGCACGCTGCGCCCCGCCATCAGCCGGTCGAGCGCACGCCAGACCTCCGCCTCGGTGGCGGCGTCCAGGCCCTCGGTCGGTTCGTCGAGAATCAGGACGGGCGCGTCCTTCAGGTAGACCCGCGCCAGCGCCAGTCGCCGCGCCTGGCCGCCGGACAGGCCGACGCCGCCCTCACCGACCGGCGTGTCCAGCCCACGCGGGAGACCGGTCACGAAATCGGCCAATGCCGCCGCCTCCAGCGCCTGCCATAGAACGGCGTCGTCGGCCGCTGGATCGCCGTAGAGCAGATTGTCGCGGATCGTGCCGATGAACAACTGGCTGCGCTGCGAGAGATAGCCGATCCGGCGGCGTACCCGCGCCTGGGGCAGCAAGCGGAGTTCCGTCCCTCCCAGCCGGATCGATCCGCCTTCGTAGTCCCAGAGGCGGAGCAGCGCCGCCGCCAGGCTTGACTTGCCTGCGCCGCTGGGGCCCAGGACGGCGAGCCGTTCGCCCTCCGGCAGGTCGAAGGAGACGGCGTCCAGGACCGCCGGCCTGTCGGGAGCATACCGGAACGTCAAGTCGCGCACCGCGAGGTCGCTGCGGTCCGGCATCGCGACGGGTGCGGGAGGGTCGATGACGGCGGGGGCGGCGCCGGCGACCTCGTTCAGCCGGCGGGCCGCGGCGAGCGTCCGGCCCAGATGCTGCCAGGCGCCGGGCAGGGGAGCCAGCGCCTCGAATGCCGCCATCACGGTCAGCACCATCATCGCGAGCAGCGGGCCCGCCACCGTCCCGGCCGCGACCGAGCCCAGGCCGATCGCCAGGACCGTCCACACCGCCAGATGGGCCGCCAGACCCGAGGCGGCGCCGGCGAAACCGCTGATCGACGCCATTCGGCGCTGCCGGTCGATCAGCGCCGCGGTCTCCTCCGCCAGCGCTCGGCGCTGGTCCTCGATCCGGCCATAGACCAGGAGTTCCGGCAGCCCCTGCACGCCGTCGACGATCCGGGTGCGAACCGCCGCCGAGAATTCCGGCAGGACGGCGCCGGCGCGGCTGCCGAGCCGGGCCGCCAGAGCCGGTAGCAGGACGCCCGCCACCAGCATCAACGCCAGGACCGCCGCGGCGATCGCCGGGTCGAATATCCCCAGGAACACGGTCACCGCCAGCGCGACGACGGCCGCGACCGCGCTGGGCGTCAGCACGCGAAGATAGACCGTGTCCAGCGCGTCGATGTCGGCGGTGATCCGGCTCAGGAGATCGCCGCCGCGGAACCCGCCGAGCCGCGCCGGCGCCAGGGGGATCGCCCGCTCGAAGAACCAAACCCGCAGGTCGGCCAGCACCCTGAAGGTGGCATTGTGGGTGGCCAGCCGCTCCAGGTATCGCGACACGGTCCGTCCGACCGCGAAGAAGCGGATGCCGGCGCCAGGCCGGAACACGTCGAAAGACGCGGCGGTGGCCACCGTCAGCCCGGCGACGCCGCTGGCGGCAATGAACCAGCCGGCCAGCGTCATCAGCCCGACCGACATCAGCACGGTCACCAACGCCAGCGCGGCGCCCAGCAGCAGCCAACCGCCGTGCCGGGCGAACAGCGGCAGGAATGGCCTCAGAGTCTTCACGGCGTCGGCTCCGCGCCACCGGGCGGGACGAGGCGGCCGTGGTCCAGCGTCAGCACGCGGTCCATGCCGATGATGCCGGCCGGGCTATGGGTGGCCAGCAGGACCGTGCGGCCCTCCGCCAGACGGCCGATCGCTTCCAGCACCAGGGCTTCGTTCTCGGCATCGAGGTTGCCCGTCGGCTCGTCGAGCAGCAGCAGGGGCGCGTCCTTCAGGAAGGCGCGGGCCAGCGCGACGCGCTGGGCCTGGCCGCCGGAGAGGCCATGGCCACGTTCGCCGACCAGAGTATCCAGCCCCCGCGGCAGATCGCGGGCGAAGTCGGCGACGCGCGCCTGCTCGGCGGCGGCGGCCACCGCGGCGGCATCGGCGTCTGGCTGGCCGAGGAGGATGTTGTCGGCCAGAGTGCCGTGGAACAGGTGCGGGCTCTGCCCGATCCAGGCGATCGCGCGCCGCCAGTCCTCGAGATCCGCCTCCGCAAGATCGACGCCGTTGAGGCGGACATGGCCCAGGTCGGGCCGGTGGAAGCCAAGCGCCAGACGGATCGCCGTCGACTTGCCGGATCCGGACGGCCCGGCGAGCGCCACGCGCTCCCCCGGCTCCATGCGGAAGCCGACGCCGTCAAGCGCCGGCCTGTCCCGGCCGTCGAAGCGCAGCGTCACGCCCTCGAAGGCGAGGCCGGCGCGGTCCAGGCGGGGCAGGGGCGTCGGGCGTGCCGGCTCGGGTGGCAGGGGCGCCTCCAGGATCTCGATCAACCCCTGGGCGGCGGCGACCGCCGCGGCGCGATCATGGTAGCTGGCGGCGAGGCGCCTCAGCGGCAGAAAGAAGTCCGGCGCCAGCAGCAGGACGAACAGCCCGACATAGAGCGTCATACCGTCCGCAGCCCCGAACCCGATCAGGCCCAGCAGGGCGAAGCCGACATAGATCGCCACCATCGCGATGGCGACCGAGCTGAAGAACTCCAGCACCGCGGACGACAGGAAGGCGAGCTTCAGCACCGACATGGTGCGGCGGCGGAACTCGTCGGAGACATCGCGGATCGTCTCCAGCTCGTGGCGGGCCATGTTGAACAGCTTGAGCGTGGTCAGGCCCTGCAGCCGGTCGAGGAAATGGCCGCTCATCCGTTCCAGCACCTTGAACTGGCGGCGGCTGGCGGCGGCGGCGCCCATGCCGACGATCGCCATGAACATCGGGATCAGAGGCGCGGTCAGCAGGAACAGGAGGCCGACCACCCAGTCGACCGGAAACACTACCGCCAGGATCGCCAGCGGTACCAGGGCGGCGAGCGCCATCTGAGGCAGGTAGCGGGCAAAGAAGCCCTCGACCGCTTCGACCTGCTCCACCGCCGTCGCGGCGACCGCGCCGGACGAGCGGTCGGCCAGGAAGGCGGGACCGAGCCGGGCCAGCCGGGCCTGCACCTCGTCCCGCAGCGCCGCCTTGACCCGAGCCGCGGCGGCGAAGCCCGCGACCTCGCCCAGCCAGGCCAGGCCGGCCCGGCCCAGGTAGATGGCCAGCAGTCCGCCCAGCGGTCCCCACAGCGCGCTGCGCGGCGCGCCCTCGATGATCGCCGCGTGCAGCACCAGGGCGAGCAGCGCCGCCTGGCCGATCAGCAGCAGCCCGTCGGCGACGCCGGCCCCGACCGCCAGCACCAGCGGACCGCGGGCGGTGCGTATCCGCTCCTTGAGGAAGACGGACGCGCGCTGGCGCGCGGCGCGCTCGGCAATACCGTCCTCGTCCGCGTCGCCCGGTGCGACGAGTGGGACGGTTCGATCTGCCTCTGCCGCCGCGGGGACGACGGCGTCGGACTGGGCCACGGGGGACTTCCTTCTCTTCGGTCATGTCTTCACGGGGACGCACCGGGGCGCCGACGGCAATTATGGAGACTGCGGCGCCCCCGGCCAACCGGGTGCGACGCCGATGTGCGCTCACCCTGCCGCGGCCGGCGTCTCCGCGACTTGAGCCACGTCAACTCCGGCGAACGCTCGGCGTGTTAAGCGAAACGACCGCTGCTCCCCGCCGTGACGAAGGCCGCCACCGATGCCGACGCTGTCCCCAGAGATTCTGGAAAAGTACGAGCACCGCCGGATTCCGCGCTATACCAGCTATCCCACCGCGCCCCATTTCGGACCGGCGGTCGACGCCGGCACGTACCGAACCTGGCTCGGCCGCGTGTCGGCGCAGGCGCATCTGTCGGTCTATCTGCACGTCCCCTACTGCGCGCAGATGTGCTGGTACTGCGGCTGCCACACCAAGATCACCCGGCGCTACGATCCGATCTCCCGCTACGTGCAGTCGCTGGAGAGGGAAATCGACACCGTCGCGTCGGCGCTGCCGGCGGGCCATGCCGAGGCGCGGCCGGTGCGCCACGTCCACTGGGGCGGCGGCTCGCCCAATATGGTCGCGCCAGACGATTTCGAGCGACTGATGGCCGGCATCGCCGCGCACTTCGGCCTTCACGAGGCCGCCGAGGTGGCGGTCGAGATCGATGCCCGGCAGTTCACCGACGCCCTGGCCGAGGCCTATGGCCGCGCCGGCGTCAATCGGGCAAGCCTGGGGGTGCAGAGCTTCGATCCGGCGGTGCAGCGGGCGATCAACCGGGTCCAGCCGGTCGAGACCGTGGCGACCGCAGTGGCGCGGCTGCGCGGGATCGGCGTGACCGGGCTCAATTTCGACCTGCTCTACGGACTGCCGCACCAGACGGTCGCCAACGCCGTCGAGACGACCCGACAGGCGATCGATCTGGGGCCGGACCGGTTCGCCGTTTTCGGGTATGCCCATCTGCCGAACTTCAAGAAGCATCAGCGGCTGATCGACGAGGCCTGGCTGGCCGACGGCCGCGGCCGGTTCGAGCAGGCGGAGGCGATCGCCGAGACGCTGGTAGCCGCGGGCTACGTGCCGGTCGGTCTCGATCATTTCGCCCGGCCCGACGACCCGATGGCCGTGGCGCTGGCGGCCGGCACGCTGCGCCGCAACTTCCAGGGCTACACCACCGATCCGGCCGACGCCCTGATCGGCCTCGGCGCCTCTTCGATCGGGGCGCTGCCGCAGGGCTACGTCCAGAACGCGATCGACATCGGCGCCTGGATGAAGGCGGTGGATTCCGGCGCGCTGGCGGTGGTCAAGGGCCTGGCGCTCGATCCCGACGACCGGCTGCGCCGGGAGGTGATCGAGCGGCTGATGTGCGACCTTCGCGTCGACCTGGAGGCGGTCGCCCGGGCGCATGGGCGGGCGGAGGACTTCGCCGAGGAGAAGGCGGCACTGGCCGACCTGGCCGACGATGGGCTGGTCGACCTCGACGGCGACGTGGTGCGCGTGCCGGAACGCGCCCGGGCCATGGTCCGCACCCCCGCCGCCTGTTTCGACCGCTATCTCGGCCAGAGCCAGGCCAGGCACGCCAAGGCCGTCTGACGCCTTTTCCCGACCCGCGGGCGCCGCCGTCCTTCGCAGTGGCCCGGCGCGAGCCGGTTCGGCTACCCTCCCGTCCACGGCGAAAGCCGAGTCGGATGGGAGGACATCGACATGGGGCAGATGGCCGAGGTCGTGCTGCCGCTGGCGCTGGCGTTCATCATGATGTCGCTGGGGCTGGGGCTGACCGGGGCGGATTTCCGCCGGGTCGTGGTGCAGCCGCGGGATTTCCTGATCGGGGCGGCGAGCCAGATCGCGCTGCTGCCGCTGGTCGCCTTTGCGCTGGTGTCGGTCTGGCCTCTCGCACCGGAGCTCGCCGTCGGCGTCATGCTGATCGCCGCCGCGCCGGGCGGCGTGACCTCGAACCTGCTGACCCGGTTCGCCGGCGGCGACACGGCGCTGTCGGTCTCGCTGACCGGGACCATCAGCCTGGTCTCCATCGTCACCGTGCCGGTGATCGCGTTCTTCGCCCTCGACCGCTTCGCCGCCGCGCCGGCAACCGACCTCTCGATCGCCGGGACGGCGCTGTCGATGGCCGCGATCGTCGCGGTGCCGGTGGCGATCGGCATGGCGATCCGGATGGCCGCCCCGGGTCTCGCGGCGCGGGTCGACGGGCCGGCCCGCACCGTCTCCGGGGGTCTCTTCGTCCTGGTGCTGCTGGGCGCGATCCTGGAAAACCGCGACAACGTCGCCGCCTATTTCGCCCAGGCGGGCGCGGTGACGCTTGTCCTGAACCTGGCGATGATGCTGCTCGCCTTCGCCGGGACGGCGGTGCTGGGCGTGCGCCGGCCGCAGCGCATCGCCCTGTCGCTGGAATGCGGGCTGCAGAACGGAACCCTGGCGATCGCCGTGGTCGCGGCGCTGGGCCTGGAGCCGGCCTATGCGATCCCGGCGGCGACGTACAGTCTCCTGATGTTCGCCACCGCGATCGCCTTCACCGCCGCGGTCGCCCGCGCCCCGGCGGCAAGGGCCGCCTAGGGCATCCTGCGCTTCTTGGGCGCAGGATGCCCTAGTCGAGAACCGTCGTCGGCAGCCAAAGCGCCAGCTGCGGGAACAGGATCACCAGCATCAGGCCGATCAGCTGCAGCAGGACGAAGGGGATGATGCCGGTATAGATCTGCTGGATCTTCACCTCCGGCGGCGCGACGCCCTTCATGTAGAACAGGGCGAAGCCGAAGGGCGGCGTCAGGAACGACGTCTGCAGATTGACCGCCACCAGGATCGCGAACCACGGGACAATCAGCTCCACCGGCAGATGATCGCCGAAGTCGAGCAGGGCGATGATCGGCGCGAAGACCGGCAGGACGATCAGCGTGATCTCGATCCAGTCGAAGAAGAAGCCGAGGAAGAAGACGATCCCCATCAGCAGGAACAGGATGCCCCAGGAGCCGAAGCCGAAGCTCTCGACGAATCCGATCACCAGGTCGTCGCCGCCCAGGGCCCGGAACACGTAGGCGAAGGCGGTGGCGCCAACGAAGATGAAGAACAGCATCGCCCCGGTCAGCGCCGAGCGTTCCAGCACGTCCTTCATCACGGCGAAGCTCAGCCGGCGGTTGACCGCGGCCAGGATCGTGGCGCCCAGTGCACCGACGCCCGCCGCCTCGGTCGGCGTGGCGAAGCCGGCGAAGATCGAGCCCAGCACCAGCACGATCAGCAGCACCGGCGGCACGAAGCTCTTCAGCACCATCACGATCAGCCCGCCGACGCTCTCCGGCCCCTCGGACTCCGGCAGCGGGGGGGCCAGCTGGGGCTTGAAGCCGCAGCGCACCAGGATGAACAGCAGGTAGAGCCCGGCCAGGATCAGCCCTGGGAGGATCGCGGCCAGGAACAGGGTGCCCACCGAGATCGACAGGAGGTCGCCCATGATCACCAGCATGATCGAGGGCGGGATCAGGATGCCGAGCGTGCCGGACGCGGCGATCGTGCCCGTCGCCAGGGGGATGTTGTAGTTCCGGCTCAGCATCACCGGCAGGGCGAGCAGAGTCATCATCACGACCGACGCGCCGATGATCCCGGTGGTCGCCGCCATGATCGTGCCCATGAGCGTGACCGAGAGCGCGAGCCCGCCGGGCACCCGGCGCAGCAGCACCTGCAAGGCATGCAGGAGGTCGTTCGCCACGCCCGAGCGTTCCAGCATCGTGCCCATGTAGATGAACATCGGGATGGCGACGAGCACCAGGTTCTCGACGATCCCGCCGAACACCCGCCCTGGCAGCAAGAGAAGACGGCGGAAATTCAGCTCGTCGATGCCGACGGCGAAGAGCGCGATGCCGACGCCGACGCCACCCAGCACCACCGCCACCGGCAGGCCGCTGAAGAGGAGCACCGCCAGGACCGCGAACATGATCACGGGGAGAAAGTCGCCGATGAATTCCATGGGGTCAGTCCGCAGCGGGAAGTCGGGAAAGCGGGAAGAGCGGAGGGCGCGGGATCATTCCAGCGGCACCTTCGGCGGCATGACATAGGCGCCGGCGCGCTCGCGCAGCTCCACCGGACCGAACAGGTAGACGGCGCATTTCATGTAGACTGACATCGCCGCCATCATGACGATCAGGAATCCGATCGGGATCACCGCCTTGATGATCCAGCGGTTGCCGAGGCCGGTCAGGGCGGAGGAGCCTTCGCCCTGTTCGAAGCTGCGCAGGGCGAAGCCGTAGCCGAAATCGACCAGGAGAAAGACGTAGGGCAGCATCAGCAGGACGATGCCCAGCATCTCGACGATGCACCGGGTGCGCACCGAGAAGCGGTCGCGCGCGAGCTCGATCCGGACGTGGGCGTCCTTCAGATAGGCGAACCCGAAGGCCAGCAGGAACAGTGCGCCGTGAAGGTGCCATTCCAATTCCTGCAGCTTGGTGGAGCTGGCATAGGGCTCGATGCCCTGGAGGGTGGCGTAAAGGAACGGCCAGTCCTGGATCCAGTCGCTGCCCTTCATCGCCCGGGTGATCACGTCGAAGATGATCACCAGCATGAGCGCCAGGGCGAGCCAGGCCGCGGTCTTGCCGATGCCGTTGATGACCGTGGCGATTCGATCCGACCACGCGAGGGTCCCGTCCGGCTGCAGCCGGGCGAGCAGGGGGATGACCACGATCAGGATGAAGGCGAGGGTGTAGCCTGCGTAGAGCCAGAAGGCGGACATGGGCGCTCGCACTCGGGGGGCGGGGCGGCCGGGCCGGCGACACGGGCCGGCACCCGGCGGATCGTTCGGAGAGCGGAGGCGGGCGATCGCGCGGCCGGCCGGGACCGGAAGACGCCCTCGCCCGAGACGTCGGGCCGCAGCCGGGAAGGGGCCGGTCGTGACGACCGGCCCCCGCCGTTCATGCTGCGGCTGGCGTCGGGGCCCGCCCGCAGGTCAGTCGAGGTAGCCGAGCTCGCCCCAGCGGTCGTAGTTCTCGCGGAAGGTGCTCAGCGAGTCCCACGCCGTGGCGAAGCGCTCGTTCTCGGCCACCAATTCGTCCTTCACCTCGAGCCAGGCAGCCTCGAGTTCGTCCAGGATCGCCTGATCCCACTCGTGGATGGTGACGCCGTGCTCCTCCTCGAGCTCCTGAAGGGCAGCGAACTGAATGGCCTCGCCCTCGGCCAGCCCGTGCCGCATATTGTCGCCGCACACGGCTTCGATCTGGGCCTTCTGGGTGTCGGTCAGGCTGTTCCATTCGTCGAGGTTGATCATCAGGTCGAACATGGTCGACTGCTGGTGCCAGCCCGGCAGGTAGTAGTGCTTGGCGACCTGGTAGAAGCCGAGGTTCAGGTCGATCGCGGGCATCGAGAATTCCGTCGCGTCGATCGTCCCGAGCTCCAGCGCCGGGAAGATGTCGCCGCCGGCCAGCAGCTGGGTGGAAACGCCCATCTTCTCCATCACGCGGGCGCCCAGGCCGAAGAACCGCATCTTCAGGCCTTCCATGTCGGCGGTCGACTCGATCGGCTCGCGGAACCAGCCCGACGCCTCCGGCGCGATGATGCCGCACATCACCGAGTGGATGTTGTAGGAGTTGTAGATCTCCTCGAACAGTTCCTTGCCGCCGCCGAAATAGTACCAGGCCATGTATTCGCCGGCTTCCGGCCCGAACGGCACGGCGGCGAACAGCGCCAGAGCCGGTTCGCGGCCCGCCCAGTAGCCCGGCGTCGACCAGCCGGCCTGCACGGCACCGGTCGAGACCGCGTCAAACACCTCCAGCGCCGGGACCAGGGCGCCCGGCTCCTGGAAGTTGATCTCGATCTCTCCGCCGGAGACGAGCGCGATCTGCTCCTCGATCCGGACGCCGAGGGTCCCGAGCTGGGTCAGCGAGCCCGGATAGGTCGACTGCATGTCCCAGCTGATCTCCTGGGCGCCCGCTGGCGCGACTAAGAGGGCCGTGGCCGAGACCGCAGTCGCGGCGGCGATGCCCGCCAGATACTTCGTCTTGTTCAACGTCTTGCCTCCCATGGTGTTGTCGTGATGCCGACGATCTCGTGATTGAGGCGCCGGGTCCGCGGGCATCGCTCGTGCGGGCCGGTGCTTTCCGTGCCGCCTGCGGGGCTGCCCCCGAGACACCCGGCCCGCCTGCGACGCCGATCGATCCGTCCGCCGTGACCAGCGCCTTGGCCAGCGAGGTGCACGGGCCACCCGTTCCACATGGCGGAGCGGCGGCAGGGGCACCCTGGTGTGATTGTGGCCTCCGGTGCAGGGCGGGTATGGATCGACGGATCGGACGTGCGTCCGAAGAAGAATGCCTCCCTTGTCCCGGGGCCCCTGTTCAGGCCCGTTGCCGGTGGTTCCGGCATCGTTGCTTATGCGGCCTTCGCCATTTCCGAAAGCGGCATGGGCGGGAGCGTAACACCGCCCGCCGGGATTTTGAACAAGTTGACGTGCGGTCGCGCCCGCTCTGACCAGGGCATCCGGAGAAGTCGGGGAACCTGTCGGCATCCCGCCCACGCAGAAGGATAAATTGTCGGACGATTGGACTGCGTAAGCGAACAAAGATTGGTTCGGCTGGCAGGCCTCCCGGGGGGCTCCGGACGGTCAGCGGGTCGACGCCGCGTCCGGCGCCGGCAGGAAGTCCGACAGGGCGCCGATGATCGCCTCCGGTGCATCCTCCTGCATCAGATGACCCGCGCCGGCCACGGCGACGAAGCGGGCGCCGGGTACCGCCGCCGCCAATTCGCGGCCGCGCTCGATCGGAATCCAGCCGTCTTCCTCGCCCCACAGGATCTGCGCCGGACAGCGGATCTCGCCGTAGCGGTCCTGGACATCGTCCGTGAACCTTTGGTCCATCACGGCGATCTGCCGGTAGAAGGCACGCTGCCCTTCCTCGCCCAGCCAGGGCTCGATATAAGGGGCGAGGGCGGCGTCGGCGATCGGCCGGCCGAGCGCCGAACGCAGGTAGGCCGGCAGAATCGCCCGGTGCATGTAGCCCGGCATTTCGGCGAAGGCGGCCTCGTGGTCGCGGACGTGGCGGACCAGCGGCGACCCCCACGGGCGCAGCGCCACCGGATCGATGAGGCTCAGCGAGCGGTAGTCGCAGCCGTCCAGAAGATGGGCGCGCAGCGCGGTCGCGCCGCCGAAGTCGTGGGCGACCACGTCCGGGTGCGACAGCCCCCAATGGGCGAGCAGTCCGGCGAAGATTCCGTTCTGCGCCCCCAGCGAGATGTCGCCGCCCGTGCCGCCCGGCGGGATCGAGCGGCCATAGCCCGGCATGTCGTAGAAAAAGACCCGGCGGTGCCGGGCGAGCACCGGGGCGATCCGGTGCCACTCGTAGGACCAGAACGGCGTGCCATGCATCAGCACCACCGGCGGCCCGTCGCCGAGACTGCCCCAGCGGACGCGGTGGCCGCCGATCTCGGCCGTCTCCGGCACTGCCCACGCCGCTGCACGGTCCGTCATCATCGTCCCATCCGTCATCGCCCGCTCCCGATCGCCGATGCTTCTCTTTGGCGCGCCTCCGCCCGGTCGAATCGGCATGGCGGCGGCGGCCGCGCAAAGGCTAGGGCGGGGGCTTCGGAGGAGTCGACCCGGTTTCGCCGCGGCTACGGCCGCCGCGCCGCGGTCACCTTGTCGATCGCGATCGGCAGGTCGCCGACCATCAGGGTGGGGGTGCCGTCGGTGGTCTCGACGCCGGTGACCGTGCCGCGGATCCTCGTCGCCGCCTCGACCGGCTCGCCGGCCTGGTCGATCGCCACGACGCGGATCGTGTAGACGCCCTCGCCGGCAGTCCGGCCGTCGGTCATGGTGCCGTCCCAGGTCAGGCTGTCGGCGCCGGCTTGCGCCGGCACGTCCTTCGAATAGACCGGCCGGCCGGTGGCGTCGAGAAGGTCGACGCGCGCCGCCTGCACGCCCGACGGCAGCGTGTAGTCGATAGTCGCGGGCGTGCCGTCGAACCACAGCGCCGCCCCCGCCGCCTCGACCTCCATGCCGATATAGCCGAGTGCCGCGGTGACACCGGACGACGGCTGCAGCGCGATCAGCTTCTCCAGGTTCTGGTTGGTCGCGATCTGCTGCTCGACCTGGGTGAAGCTGACCAGCTGGTTGGTGAACTCCGTCGTGTCCATCGGCGACAGCGGATCCTGGTTCTTGAGCTGCGTGGTCAGCATCATCAGGAACTGGTCGAAGGTCTCGGCGATCTTCTGACCGGCGCCGGCGCTGTCGGTTCCGGTGCCGGCGGCGGCGGCACTCAGGGCGTTGCCGATGTCCATGGGACTGTCTCCTTCGCGGGTCAGGCGGATCAGACGCGGATGTCCAGCCGGTCGTCGGCGACCGTCCAGGTTTCGGTCAGCGGCGGGGCCGTGTCGGCTTCGCCGGTGCCGTCGAGGCCCGGTCCGGCGCCGCTGCCGCCGCGCCCGCCGCCGCCGGCCTGCTGGTCCTCGCCCTTGAGCGAGAAGTTCAGCGAGCCGGTGTCGGTCTGCAGCCCGGCATCGGCCAGGGCGCGGGCCAGCGAACGGGCGTCGTTGCGCAGCAGGTCCAGGGTCTCCGCCTTGTCGGCCACGACATGGGCCTGGACCCGACCGTCGTCGGCGACCTCCAACTGAACCTCGATCGAGCCGAGCGAGGCCGGCTTGAGTTGGACCGTCACCCGGTCTCCCCCGTCGCTGCCGCCGGCGCGGCTGATCGCGACCGAGACCTGGTCGATCACCGCCTGGGCGCCGGCACCGCCGCGGGCGACCTGGACGAGGCCGGCAAAGCTGCCGGCCGCAGCCCGTTCGGCACCGGTGGCTCCGGGCAGCGCTCCGGCGACGGCGGCGCCGTCGGCGAACCCACCCTGGCCGAACCCGCCCCGGCTGAAGCCGCCCTGGCCGAAGCCGTTCTGACCCTGCTGGCCGAAGGCCTCCGCGCCGCCGGCGAGGCGCAGGCCGAGCGCGGCGCCGTTCGGGTCGGCAACCTCCGCCGCGCGGATCGAGGCGCCGCCGCGGCCGGTCTCCGCCATCCGGGCGAGCACGGCCTCGGCGCCATTGGGCAGATCCCCCTCGGCCAGGCCGTGGGCGGCGCGGTCGGCCGCGCGGGCGGCGTCGTCGGCGGTCGTCCGGACGGCAAGCTCCGCATCGGGCGGCGTGGCACCATCGTCCGCCGCCGCCCCGGTCGCCGCTCCGGCGCGACCCAGCGCTTCGGCCAGGTCGTCGGGCAGCCCACCGGATGCCGGTCCCGTCGCACCGGCCTGACCACTCGCCAGCGCGTCCCCTCCCGGACCGAGCGGGAGGCCGCCGGCCGCGGCCGGCGGCGCGCCGGCGGCTCCGTTCGCCATCAGGGCCGCCGAACCGACGGCGGTTCGCTCGGCCGCCGCGGCGCTGAGCAGGGCGGCCAGGCCCTCGGCGCCGATGTCTTCTCCCGCCGCCAGCCGGGCGCGCAGCTCCGCCAGCGCCTCCGGGTCTAGGGCGAGGCCGCCGTCTGTCAGTCCGTCGCCCAGTCGACCGCCCAGGGCCCGTCCGAGCGCGAGGCCACGGCCGGCGGGCCGGCTGTGGCCCGGCGGGCCGTCCTCGGTGGCCGACGCGCTGCGGCGCGGCAGCGGAGCCTCGACATCCCCGTTCGCGTCGCCGGCATCGGTCTGCGCCACCCGGTCGGCCGCCGCCTCGGCGACCGGATCGGCGGCGCGGGCCGACGAGGCCTCGTCATTGCCGCGCGCCGCGGCCATGCGGGAATCGAGCAGCGCGCGGAAGCCGCGGTCGGGCGAATCGGCACCGGCCCCGGCGGTCGACGGGACGGGGGAGGCGGGGGCAATCGAGGCGATCGCTGCGGCGGCGGCAGGCATTTCGGGAAGGCCTTTCACTGAGGCTGCGGAGGGGCGCAGCGGAGGCGTCGGGGCAGGGGGCTCTACAGGGTCTGGTTCAGGCGCAGGGACACCGCGGCATCGCGCGTTCCCCCGGCCGCGCGGCCGTTGGCGCCGTAGCCGGAGGGACCGTGCTGGGCCCGCCGGGCGCATTCCACGATCATCTCGACGATCCGGCTGCCGGCATTGCGGGCGATCTCCAGCGCGCGGCCGTTGGCGGCGGCCGACCGCTGAAGCCGGTCGCTGGCACCACGCAGCCGTTCGGCCAGGGTGGCGTCGAGCAGGACCAGGTCGTCGCCCGCCTCAGCCAGGCGCTTTGCCTCCGCCTCGTAGGCTTCCAGCAAGGACGCCTTGGCGCGGATCAGCTCGTCCAGCCCCTCCAGCTTCAGCGCCCGAACGGCGGCGGTCTCGCGGTCCAGAAGGTCGGCCAGGTCGTCGGACGCCCGAACCGCGCGCGCGGCGGTGGCGTCGGCGGGGGAAGCGGCCGATACGGCGGTTGTCGCGGTCATGGCGGATCAGACCTCCTGCAGGCTCATGATGTCGCGGGTCAGGGCGTCGGAAATGCCCAGGCCCCCGTTGGTGGCGATCATGCGGCCGTACTGGTCGAGCAGCTGGCCGCGGAAGATCTCCTCGCCGCGGCCGCCGCCGAACGGCCCGTCGGTCGAGAGGCCGGCGAACATCGGCTGAAGCATCTGGGCGATGAACACCGCCTCGAACTGCTCGGCGGCGGCGCGCGCGGCGGCCTCGTCGCCGGTCGGCCGAGGCGCCTGGACCGGCGCGGCGCGCGCCGATTCCATGGCGGTGGCGAGCGAAGCCGTCGGACCGGCGGCGAAGGGGGACGCGGTCATGGCGGCAACCTCCTCACATCACCTCGATGTCGGCCTGGAGCGCCCCGGCTGCCTTGATCGACTGGAGGATCGAGATCATGTCGCGCGGGCCCACGCCCAGGGCGTTCAGCCCTTCGACCAGGTCCTGAAGGCTGACACTCTGGCCCAGGATGCCGAGACGCCGGTCGCCGCCGTCGTCGACCTGGATGTCGGTTCGCGGCACCTCGATGGCCTCGCCTTCCTCGGCGAACGGGTTGGGCTGGCTGACCTGCGGCGTTTCGGTGACCCGGACGGTCAGGTTGCCTTGGGCGATCGCGACAGTGCTGACCCGGACGTTCTCACCCATGACGATGACGCCGGTGCTCTCGTCGATCACCACGCGGGCCGGCTGGTCGGGCTGGATGCGCAGTTGCTCGATCTCGGTGATCACCTGCATCGGGTCGGCGCCGTTCAGCGCCACGCGCACCGTCGCCGGGTCGCTGGCCCGTGCGACCGTCCCGCCGGCATAGCCGTTGATCGCCTCGGCGATCCGGCGCGCGGTCGTGAAGTCGGGGTTGCGCAGCGACAGCCGGACGTCGGTCATCTCCTGCAGGGTGTAGGGGATCTCGCGCTCGACGATCGCGCCCCCGGGGATCCGGCCGGCGGTTGGCACTCCCTGGGTCACCTCGGCCGCGTCGCCCTGGACGTTGAAGCCGCCGACCGAGACCGGTCCCTGGGCGACCGCATAGACCTCTCCGTCGGCGCCCAGCAGCGGCGTGACCAGGAGCGTGCCGCCCAGGAGGCTGGAGGAATCGCCCAGCGAGGCCACCGACACGTCGATCCGCGTGCCCTGTCCGGTGAAGGGCGGCAGGGTCGCCGTCACCATCACGGCGGCGATATTGTCGGTGTCGAGCTGATCGCCGCGGATGTTGACGCCGAGCCGCTCCAGCATGCCGGTCAGGCTCTGCTCGGTGAAGGGCGAGCCGTTGAGGCTGTCGCCGCTCCCGTCCAGGCCGACCACGAGGCCGTAGCCGATGAGCATGTTGTCGCGCACGCCCTGGACGTCGACGATGTCCTTGATGCGGGACTGGGCCCCGGCTGGCTGCACCGACAGGACCAGGATCATCGCCGCCCCGATCACGGCCATCAGCCCGGCGAGGACCGCCAGCGCGGCATCGCGCAGCGGCCGTTCGTCGGCGGTGGGGCGGCGGCGGGAGCGGGCGGAGCGATTCATGACCGACATGGGAGTCTCTGCTCAGGATCGTCGGAACCGGGTCCCCGCAATCGGGGAGCGCCCCCCTGGATGCGAGGATCGTGCCAACGGCCGTGCGCCCTTTCCTGGGAGGCGGCAGGCCGCGGAAACGCCGGATTGCTCCGGCCAGCGGTGTCGGCGGCCTGCCGCGGCCGATCTGCCGTGCGGGGATCGGGGGCGGCAAAACCTGCCGGGACCGGCAGGGTCTGCCGGGTCCGATCGGCCGCTTAACCGCGCATTAACCCTGCCGGGCGCACGATCCGGCTATCATGAAAGTCGACGGTCCCAACCCCTTGCGCGGCCCGACCGCCGGCCGGCCCAGCCGGTCGGCCTCCGGCGGCGGCTTCGCCCAGGCGCTGGAGGGGCTGTCCGGTGGGGCGGCGGAAACGCACCGTACCGGCGGTCCCGCCGCGGTCGGCGGCCTCGACGCGCTGCTGGCGATGCAGGAAGTCGACGACCGTGCCGCCCGGCGCCGCCAGGCGAAGCGGCGGGGGGAGGCGCTGCTCGACCAGCTGGAAGGGCTGCGCCGCGACCTCCTGATGGGCGCCGTTCCCCGCGAGCGTCTGGCGGCCATCGCCCGGCAGGTCCGGGAACAGCGGGCGGCCGTGGACGACCCCGCGCTCACCGCCATCCTCGACGAAATCGACCTGCGCGCGCAGGTGGAGTTGGCGAAGCTCGGCATCGATTTCTGACGCGGGCCTCCGCACAATTTCGGGAGCCGGACGGAAGTCTTATAGTTTTCAATGACTTGAGCGGGGCTTTTGGCTGATCGAGAGGATTGTTTCGTCGAGCCTTGCCCCATATACTCCCGCCGCTTCGGGGCGGCCCGCAGCGCCGCCTCGAACTCGAGGGCTGTAAGGGGGTTGCCGGTCTATGAATCACACGCTCGTGCCGCCGGAATACAGGCCGTCGGAAGACGAACAGTTCATGAACCCCATCATGAAGGAGTACTTCAGGCGCAAGCTTCTGGCCTGGCGGGCCGAGCTGCTCGGCGAATCCGCCGAGACGCTGGCCAGCCTGCAGGAAGGCGGTCTGCAGGAGCCGGACATCGCCGACCGCGCCTCGGCGGAGACCGACCGTTCGCTGGAGCTGCGGACCCGGGACCGGGAGCGCAAGCTGATCGCCAAGATCGATGCCGCGCTGCAGCGGATCGAAGACGACGAATACGGTTTCTGCGAGGAGACGGGCGAGCCGATCTCGATCCGCCGGCTGGACGCCCGGCCGATCGCGACGTTGAGCCTGGAAGCGCAGGAGCGCCACGAACGGCTGGAGCGCACCCAGCGCGACGAATAGCCGGCAGGGCGAACGACCGAAGCAGTCGACCGACTGGGGCCGCGGCGAGGCAGACGCCGCGGCCTATTTCGTGGACCCCAAAGCCGGCGACCGCGCCTGGCGCGGCCGGGTCGCGACCCAGGCCGGCATGGCCGGGCGGCCCCGAGGGCATCCGAGCGGATCGACGTCACCCCGGTTCCACCCGGCCAAGGCTGGGTCCACGCCACGTCCGACCGAGCATGGCCGCTTGACAGGTCAGGACCGAGGCGCACCCTGCCGAACATGCTCGAGGTATTGGCCAACCGCACCTATCGCCATCTCTTCGCCGCGCAGGTCATCGCCCTGTCCGGAACCGGCCTGACCACGATTGCGCTGAGCCTGCTCGCCTACGACCTGGTCGGCGGCAACGCGGGGGCGGTGCTGGGAACCGCGCTCGCCCTGAAGATGATTGCCTACGTATCCATCGCGCCCGTCGTCGGCGGGCTGGCGCATGTCCTGCCGCGGCGGCGGGTTCTGGTCGGCCTCGATCTGGCGCGGGCCCTGATCGTCCTGGCCCTGCCCTTCGTCACCTCGGTCTGGCAGGTCTATCTTCTCATCTTCCTGGTGAACGCCTGCTCCGCCGCCTTCACGCCGCTGTTCCAGGCGACGATTCCCGACGTCCTGGAAGACGAGGCGACCTACACGCGCGCCCTGTCGCTCAGCCGTCTGGCCCATGATCTCGAGACCCTGCTGAGCCCCACGGCCGCCGCGCTGGCGTTGCTGCTGGTCAGCTACGATGCCTTGTTCATGATCAATGCCGGAGCATTCGTCGCCTCCGCGCTCCTCGTGCTGTCGGTGGCGTTGCCGGCCGCTCGACCGCCCGAGCGCTCCGGGGGTCTGCTGCAGAAGATCGGATTCGGCACGCGCGTCTATCTGAAGACGCCGCGCCTGCGTGGCCTGTTCGCCTTGGCATGGGCGGTTGCCGCCGCAGGGGCGATGACTATCGTCAACACCGTCGTGCTGGTCCGGGAACGGCTTGGCGGCACCGAGACCGACGTGGCGGTGGCGTTCGCCGCGGCCGGGGCCGGCTCGATGGTGGTCGCCCTGGCATTGCCCCACGTGCTCGATCGGGTGCCCGACCGGCCGGTGATGTTGCTGGGCGGCGGACTGCTGGGGCTCGGGCTGGTCGCCGGCCTGTTGCGCCCGGACCTGTCCTGGCTGCTGCCGCTATGGTTCGTGCTCGGCGCCGGCGGCTCGATGATCCAGACGCCCGCCGGGCGCCTGCTGCGCCGGTCGTCCCACGAGGGCGACCGGCCCGCGGTCTATTCCGCCCAGTTCGCCCTCTCCCACCTGTGCTGGCTGGCGACCTATCCGCTGGCGGGCTGGCTCGGGGCGTCGCTTGGCCTCGATGCCACCTTCGCCGCCCTGGCGGTGATCAGTCTCGGCGCCACGCTCCTGGCAGCCCGGCTCTGGCCCGCGGGCGATCCCGTGGAGGTCGAGCATCAACACGAACCGCTTCGGCACCACCACCTGCATGTCCACGACGAGCACCACCAGCACGCGCATGAAGGCTGGGAGGGGCCGGAACCGCACCGCCATCCCCACCGTCACAAACCGATCCGGCATCGGCACCCCTTCGCGATCGACCTGCATCATCCCAGTTGGCCGCGGTGACACGGTGGGAGGACTGGCGTCAGATGACCTTCCGCGGCGCCTTGGCTCTTCTCGCCCGTTCCGGCCGCTCGGCCGGCGCGCGCCGATCGCCCACTGTCTCGCCAAGGAAAAGATGTCCTGGACGGAAGTCGAGAAGCGGCTGCTCGCTAAAAGGGTCGCAAGGCGCTGCCTTCTTCCAGGATCGCGTCGCGCCGGCCGGATGCGCCGGCCGGCCGCCGATGGCCCGATGGTCCGGCCAGTCGCCGCCACGGGAAGAGCCCCGCAAGCCGTTTCGGATTGCAGGGCTCCTGCTCCTGGGCAGCCACCAGGCCGACCTGGTCGCAGACCGGCTCGACGCCGGGAGGCAACCCTTCGACCGGGGCCGTGGGCGGCCGATCAGAACGGGAAGATGATGTCGTAGAGCTGCTGGCCGTAGCGCGGCTGCTGGACGTCGGAGATGTGGCCGCGGCCGCCGTAGGAGATCCGCGCCTCGGCGATCTTCTCATAGCTGATCGTGTTGGCGGAGGTGATGTCCTCGGGCCGGATCACGCCGGCGATCTCCAGCTCGCGGACCTCGTAGTTCACCCGGACCTCCTGGCGGCCGTAGATCGCCATGTTGCCGTTGGGCAGGATCTGGGTGACCAGGGCGGCGACCTGCAGCTCGATCTCCTCGCCGCGGCTGATCGAGCCGGAGCCGCGGGTCGAGGAGGTGGAGCCGAAATCGGTCAGGTTGCTCGGATCGACCGCCTCGGGCAGCACGGCATCCAGGCTGGACTCGTAGCCCAGGAAGCCGGGCAGCTCCGCCCCTTCGGAATTGTTGCGGGCGCGCTCCGATTCGTTGTTCAGCGTCGCCTGGTCGTCGATCTCGATCACGACGGTCAGAATGTCGCCGATGGTGCCCGCCCGCTGGTCCCGGAAGAAGGCGCGGGCGCCCGGCTGCCACAGCGAGTTCGCCCGGGGCTCGGCCACCCGCGGCGCCGGCATCGGCAGGCGGACGGGCGTGTACTCCTCGGTCTCGATCGGGTTCTGGATCGGCGACAGCGGCGGGGCGGAACCGATGTTCATGATCCGCTCGCCAGCGTTGCAGGCGGCCAGCGAGAGCGTCGCGGCGGCGAGCAGGACGGCGGTCGACAGCCGCTTCAGGGTGGCAGGTGCGATGGCGAACGGGAACGCGGGGGCGGGGCGAACCATGGCGAGGCTCCGTCGGCGGAACAGGCGGAAGGCGGTCGGGTGAATGGTGGCGTTGGCGGTGGCGGTCATCGCAGCTGCGCCACCTCGGCGGCGGTCTGGCGGCCGAGCCGAACCTCGACCGTCTCCGGTCCCAGGACCGTCGCCTCGACCGTGCGGTTGCTGTCGGTGTTGACGACGCGGATCCGCTCGCCGGCCGCACCGTCGTCGAGGGCACGACCACGGGCGGTCAGGGTCAGCGTCGCGGTGCGGAGCACCATGGTCACCGGCTCGCCCCGGGCCACGTCGATCGGCAGGCGCAGCGAATCGGGTTGCACTGGGCGGCCGGCCGCGAGCGCCCGGCGGGCGCTCTGCCCGATGATCCCGTCGGCATCGAGCACCCAGCGCTCGCTGCGCGCGGTTTCGGGCATGTCGGCCCAGACGATGTCGTCGGCGCCGATCACCTCGCCGGCCCAAATGCGCCGCGCCGGCACCGGCACCTCCAGCACGGCCAGTTCCGGTTCGTCGGCCTCGTCGGCGGGGCCCTCCACGGCCGGCGCCGGAGCCTGCGCCACCGGGCGGGCCGAAGCCTCGATCGCGGCGGTCAGTGCCGCGGCGGTCTCTGCGGCAAGTGCATCGGCCTCCTCGGTCGTGACCCGGCGGATCGCGACCCCGGCCGCGTTCGGATCCGGCTGCCAGGCCAGACCGTAGGCGCGCGCGACCCGCAGCACCCAGTCGGCGTCCAGCACCACCTCCGTACCCGGCTGCGGCGCGCGGGCGACGACCGTCGCGGCCTCGGCCGGCGCCAGCCCCTCGAACAGGTGACCCAGCGTCAGGTCCGGGCCGGCGACCATGGCATGGGCGCGCAGGCTGACCGGCGGCGCGGCCTGGGCGACGGCGGCCACGAACATGGCCGCGGCGGCGAGCATCATGGCGATCTGCTTCATGGCCCGGCTCCTCAGCGCAGGTTGGTGACGGAACGCATCATCTCGTCCGTCGTGGTGATGACCTTGGAATTCATCTCGTAGGCGCGCTGGGCGCTGATCAGCTGGGTGATCTCCGACACGATGTTGACGTTGGAGGTTTCCAGCATCCCTTGCTTCATGGTGCCGAACCCGGGCTGGCCCGCCGTGCCGACGACCACGTCGCCGGAAGCCGGCGTCTCCAGGTAGAGGTTGTCGCCGATCGCCTCCAGGCCGGTCTCATTGGCGAAAGTGGCGATCTCGAACTGGCCCAGGTCGGCCGGTTCGACCTGCCCGTCGATCACGGCGAAGACCTGGCCCGACTCGTTGACCGCGACCTGCTTGGCGTCCTCCGGGATCGCTCCCGGGCCGACCACGCGGTAGCCGTCGGCGGTGACGATCTCGCCCTGAGGGCTCAGCTGGAACGAGCCGGCGCGGGTATAGGCGGTGTCGCCGTTGGGCAGCTCGACCTGGAAGAAGCCGCGACCGCTGACCGCGAGGTCGAGCGGATTCTCCGTCACCTGCATGTTGCCCTGCTCGTGGATGCGGTAGACCGCCGCGGCCTGGACGCCGGCGCCGATCTGGACACCCGCCGGAACGATCGTCCCGGCATCCGAGGAGGCCGCGCCGACCCGGCGGAAGCTCTGGTACAGCAGGTCCTGGAACTCCGCCCGCTGGCGCTTGTAGCCGGTGGTGGTCATGTTGGCGATGTTGTTGGACAGCACCTCGACGTTGAGTTGCTGGGCCAGCATGCCGGTGGCGCCGATGCTGAGACTGCGCATGGAAAGCTGCTCCTCAGGCTTGCAGAGTGCCGAGAGTCTGGATTGCGCTGCGCAGCCGGTCGTCTTCGGCCTGCAGCAGGCGCTGGGCGGATTCGTATTTGCGCGAGATGTCGATCATTCGGGACATCTCGGTGATCGGCTCGACGTTGGAGGTCTCGATCATGCCCTGGACCAGGCGGGTGTCCTCGGCATCCTGCGGCACCTCGTTGGTGGCCAGGAGGCCGCCGCCCAGGGTCACCATGGCCTGCGGCTCCGCGAACGCGACGAGGCGGATCTGCCCTGTGCGCGCGCCGTCGGCCAGTACCGAGCCATCGCCCTGGATCATGATCGACTGCGCGTCACCGGGAATCGTGATCGGCTGGTCGCCGGTGCCGAGCACCGGCAGACCGTTGACGTCGACCAGCCGCCGCTCCACGTCGACCGTCAGCCGGCCGTGACGCGTGTATCGCGGTCCGTGGTCGCTGCCGACCACCAGATAGCCGTCGCCCTCCACCGCCACGTCGAAGATGCCGCCGGTCTGCTCCATGTCGCCCTGGCGCAGGTCGCGGGCGACGCCGCCGTCGACCACCATGGAGAGGTCGCCCGTCTCGCGCGCCAGCACGTCGATCTGGGGGCCGGCGCCGCTGACGTCGGCGAGGTACTCGTAGAACACCGGGCGCTGCGTCTTGAAGGAGACGGTGTTCATGTTCGCGATGTTGTTCGCGACGACATCCATCTCGCGGCGCAGGGCCATCGAGTGGGAGATCGTGGCGTAGATCGCGTTTTCCATCGAGCCGGCCTCCATGCCGATCGGATGCCCCGGACGGGCGGTCGGCCCTTTGGTGTGCAGGCGCCGTGCCAAGCCGGCCGAAGTGCGGAAATCCGCCGCTCGGGGCTGCCGGTCCGCCGATGCGCCCGGCGTTTGCTGCCGGTCGGGCGGGGCTCCGGAGGGGGTCCGGCACCGCTTGCCCGGCAATTTCTTCCCCCCGGCGCCAGCCCCGCAACGGCTTGTTAACCATCGCCTTCCTAGAGTGGCCGCGGTGATGTGAGGGGCGTCCGGGTCGGGTCGGGCGCCGCGTCCTTCGGGGGCCCGCCCCGACCCCGCGAGCGAGGCCGTACACGCGATGACCGCCGAGATGATGAACGAGGCCGTCGACGAGGCGGTGCAACAGCTGCCCCGCAAGAAGTTCAGCGGCAAGAAGCTGGTGCTGATGATCGTCCTGCCGCTGCTGGTGCTCGGTGGCACCGCGGGCGCGCTGTTCGCCACCGGCATCATCGACAAGCTGCTGGGCGGCGGCCACGAGGAAGAGGCGGCGGTTGAACAGGCGGTCGCCGAACCGGCGGAGCCGGTCGGGCCGAGCGTCTACTACGACCTGCCGGACATGCTGGTGAACCTCAACACGCGCGACAGCCGACAGCATTTCCTGAAGATCAGCGTCAGCCTGGAACTGTCCTCCCAGGAGGACGTTGTGGCGGTGGAAGAGATCATGCCGCGGATCATCGACAACTTCCAGGTCTATCTGCGCGAACTAACGCTCGACGATCTGCGCGGCTCGGCCGGCCTCTATCGACTGCGAGAGGAACTGCTGCGCCGCGTTTCGACCGCCTCTGGCAGTGCCGGCGTGCGCGACGTTCTCTTCCGCGAAATGCTGGTGCAGTAGCGCGCGACCCGGACGCTCGCCCCCCCCCCCCGCCGCCGCCGCAAGCCGACCCTTCGCCGGAACCCACAGGCCGATCCCATGGCAGACCCGACCGAGGAAGAAGTCGACAACGACGCCGTCGCCGCCGAGTGGGAGGCGATGATGGCGGACGAGGACGACGACGGCGACGCCGACGGCGACGATGTGGAGGAGGACGGCTTCGGCGAGGCCGCCAGTCGCGTCCTGAACCAGGACGAGATCGACAGCCTGCTGGGCTTCGACAGCGGCGACGGCGAGGGTGGCGAGAATTCCGGCATCATGGCGCTGATCAATAGCGCCATGGTGAACTACGAACGCCTGCCGATGCTGGAGGTGGTGTTCGACCGGCTGGTGCGCATGATGTCCACCAGCTTGCGCAACTTCACCTCCGACAACGTCGAAGTCAGCCTGGACCAGATCACCTCGATCCGGTTCGGCGACTACCTGAACTCGATTCCGCTGCCGGCGATGCTGTCGGTGTTCAAGGCTGAGGAGTGGGACAACTACGGCCTCCTGGTGGTGGACAGCGCGATGATCTACTCGATCGTCGACGTGCTGCTGGGCGGCCGGCGTGGCACGGCGGCGATGCGGATCGAGGGGCGGCCCTACACCACGATCGAGCGGAACCTGGTCGAGCGCATGGTCCACGTCGTGCTGGCCGACCTCTCCGCCGCGTTCGACCCCCTGTCACCGGTCACCTTCCGGTTCGACCGGCTGGAGACGAACCCTCGCTTCGCCACGATCGTGCGGCCGGGCAACGCCGCAATACTGATCAAGCTCAGGATCGACATGGAGGACCGCGGCGGCCGGCTCGAGCTGATGGTCCCATACGCGACGCTCGAGCCTGTGCGCGAGCTCCTGCTCCAGATGTTCATGGGCGAGAAGTTCGGCCGGGACTCGATCTGGGAGAACCATCTCGCGTCTCAGCTCTGGCAGACCGACGTGAACCTGTCCGCGGTCCTGGGCGAGGCGACGCTGCCGCTCGGCGACGTGCTGGAGTGGAAGGTCGGCTCGCACCTTCCGCTCAACGTCGAGCCGAACGGCCTGGTCGACCTGTTCTGCGGCGACATTCCGATGTTCCGCGGCCGAATGGGCCGCAAGAAGGGGAGGATCGCGGTGCAGGTCCAGGAAGAGATCCAGCGCGAGGAGGATTTCAAGGCATGACCGCGCATTACGGCCTCATCCTCGATTCGCTGATCGTGGTGCTGCTGATCGCGACCATCGTCTATGCCGCGATGCTGAACCGCCGGCTGGCGGGGCTGCGCGACAACCGCAGGGAGCTGGAGCAGGCGGTGCGCAGCTTCAGCGAAGCCGCCGCGCGTGCCGACGCCGGGATCAAGGGCCTCAAGCGCGCCGCCGAGGAGACCGGCCAGCGCCTGCAGAAGGACGTCGACCGGGGCGAGGCGCTCAAGGACGAGTTGACCTTCCTGGTCGAAACCGCCGAGGCCCTGTGCGCGCGGCTGGAGGCGGGCGCCGGCGGGCGGCGTGCCGCGAGGCCGGCAGAGGCGTCCGCGGCGGCCCCAGAGCGGGCGGCGTCGGCCGGCGCCAGGACGCAGACCACGGCGCCGGCGGCGCGCGCTCCCGGACGGGATGACAACGGCGTCGGGGTCCGGCCGGCAGCCAAACCTGCCGCCACCGGCGGCGAGGACGTCCTGCGCGCCATCGAAACGCTGCGCTGAGGCATGGGAGATCGGCAATGACCGCTGCCGACGCAACGACCCCGCACGCATCCGCCGTCGCGCGCGACGGCGACGCGGCCGAAGCCGGCTTCCGAGCGACCGCGCCGGAGGCGCCGGGCTCCGCCGGCGCACCGGCCGCGGCGCGTCGGCCAATGCCGGCTGCGATGGCCGCAGGTCAGGCGCTCGACGCCTTGGGAGCCTCGGCGCGCCGACTGGCAGCCGGCCTGGGGCGCAGCCGCGGCCGGACCCGCGGCCGGCGCACCTCGGTCGGACCCCGCCTGCTGCCGGCCGTGATCTTCTGCGCCGTTCTGATGCTCGGCGTCCGGGTCGGCGATATCTGGCACCAATTGACGGTGGCCGAAGCGCTCGACCCCGGCCGGTCCAGCCAGGCCCAGGACCAGGGCGTCGTGGAGGACCAGGCCCAGGCGGTCGAAGGAGAGGCCGCCCAGGCGCTCGCGGTCGATGCGGCGGCGGCCGAGGGAGAGGCGGCCGAGCCCTCGGCGCCGGTGGCGTCCGGGCCGTCCGGCGCCCTTGCCGGGGTCGATCCGGCGAGCCTCGACCAGACGCAGTTGGCCTTGCTGGAGGACCTGGCGGCGCGGCGGACGGCGATGGACGAGCGAGCGCGCACGCTCGACGAACGCCAGGCGATGATTGAGGTCGCCGAGCGCCGGCTGGACGAGAAGATCGTCGAGCTCGACCGCCTGCGCGGCGAGATCGAGGGGCTGATGGGCCGGCTGGACGAGGAGAGCGAGGCCCGGATCGCCAACCTCGCGGCGATCTACGAGGCGATGCGCCCGGGGGACGCCGCGGCGATCTTCAACGGTCTGGAGATGGACGTCATCGTGGCCGTGCTCGACCGCATGCGCCAGACCAAGTCGGCGTCGATCCTCGCGGGCATGGATCCGGCCCGGGCGCGGGAGGTGACGGCCGAGCTGGCGCAGCGGCGGGAGACCGCCATGGACGCCGCCGCGGCGGTCGAGCCCTAGCTCGACCCGCACGCGCCCAATCGACGGAATTAACTGCTTTTATCGGTCCTTCGCCACTGTGCGGAGGGCCGATTTTCTTGATTTCCGTGTGGAATCAAGAGGATTTGACGCGGTGCCGAACGCGCATTAATCTCCTGAAAACGAGAACGTTGTTTGTTCGCGAAGCACAGTTTTCCGCACAGAGGAGAACGTCGGGCTTGATCCACCCGAGGGTGTGGGTAGGCTGATCATCAGCATCCGGTGACCACGGACGGTCGATGCAAGGAGCTGCGGATGTCGAATCCCAAGGCCGGGAGCGCGGGGCCGGTACGACAGGCGTCTGCCGGCCCCGTATGCGGGGAATACGAGGGGACCAGCGAGAGCGATCGCCAGATCGCCTTCATGGTCGGTCAGATCAAGGCGTTCCGGGACCTGGTGATGGATCGATCCCGGGCCGCGGCGCGGGAGTGACCCTGATGGTGGCGGGCCCGACCCGCACCTCCTGGGGCGCCATGATCCGGCAGCTTCGGGAAGAACGGGAGATGTCCCAGCGCCAGCTCGCCAAGGAGGCCCTGATACACCGTTCGACTCTGCGCCGGATCGAGGAGGATCGGGTCGACGTCAAGAGCTCGGTGCTCGAGCGGCTTGCGAATGTCCTAGGCTACGACATGGACCTGATCAGCCGCTCTACATTCGCGAGTCAGAATCGGCGACCTTCGCCTTAAACTTGACCCCCTCCGACCTTGTGCTAGACTGACGGTGACCACGGATGGTCAACCCAGGGAGGGGACATGCGCCGGTTCGGATACCGTCTGACCAGGACCCGCCTCGAACGGGTCAAGCCAGGACGCTATGAGGGTGTGCTGCCCGACGGCACGCCGATCGTGCTTCGGAAGGTCGGCAACAAGATCCGATATCGCGCCTGGGGCGGTGCGCTGCGCGTCGACGACTGCAGCCACTGGCGTATCGCCATTGCCGGCCGGCGGGTGGATTCCGCCCGCAGGTTCCAGGTCGCCCTGCGAAGGGCCCGGGAGATCGTCCAGCGCTACGTGATCAACCTCGACACCGCAGAAACGCCAAGGAGGGCAGCGGAATGAACCTCGAGACCCTGATCGAGATCGTCAAGGGCGCCATCGTCCTCGGCCTGTTCTACGCCATGCTGTGGGGGCTGATGTTGATCGGCTTCGGCTGGGGCGGATGATCGTCTGGTCGAAACCCTACAGCATCGAGCCTGGCAAGCGAGAAGGCACGATCGAGACCATCGTCTGGAATGGCCGGCGCTACGTGCGGGCCGGCGGGTACGATGGCTGGTGGTACGCCTCAGTCGAGGGTGGTGCGGTAAAGCCCCTGCCCGTGATGATCTGGGCCGAGGCCTGGGCGATCGTCAACGACATGCCGCCGGGTTCTGGAACCCGCAGCTGTGTCGCCACTAAGCGGGGAGTGGAGCCCTTTCTGGTCGACGCCTGCGTCTCCCAGGCTTACTGGAAGATGAAGGGGGTGGGGGTCGAGCTATGATCGTCTGGCAGCACCCGTACATCCATGACGGCGAGCAACACCACGTCTTGAAGGACATCGTCGTCCACGGCCGGCGCTTTGTGCTCAAGAAGGAGGCGCTCTGCGGTCTTTCTGATCCTTTTGCCGATCCTGAGTGGTGGGTTTCAGAGGATGGCACGCTGCTTGATCCGAAGGACTGGGTGCGTGCCTGGTGCCTCGTCAATGGAAGAAGCCCGCCCCCGTCCTTGATTGAGGAGGTGGCCATAGACTTCGGAATCCATCCCCCTGTTTGCAATCGATTGCACAGGAAGCCACCAAGTAGCGCTTTTCCTTTACCAGCACAGGTTACCTGCTAGAATTGTCAGTAGACCAACCCATCAATGCCAAGGAGGGCGAAACGATGGATGTCTGCTTCACTGGGCCCGCATTCGACCATGACGGCAACGCCGTGCTGCGCGAGGACCTGGTCGCCGCCGCGCGCCGCAAGGGCCTCACGGTCAAGTCCAGCGTCACCTCGACAGTCAAGCTGCTGGTCGCCAGCCGCGCCGACACGGTGAAGGCCCAGAAGGCCGCCGCGGCCGGGGTCGATGTGATCAGCTACCCGGTGTTCATCGAGTTGCTCGGCGAGAAGGTCGAGCGACAGGCCAAGCCGGACCCGTGGGTCGACACGCACCCCGACGAACCCGGCGTCACCGTTCTCTGAGGGAGAGCAGGATGCTCCTGACCCAGGAAGAATTCGACCAGCTGTGCGAGACCATCGGCGAGATGGTCGCCAGTACCCTGCATGCCCGGGGACTGGTCCACCGCAGCGACATGATCGACCTGCGCTGGGAGGCCGCCGACGCCATCGGGCCGGTGGTCAAGAAGCGCGTCCGGATCACCGAGGCGGCCGACTGATGCCGGTCGTCATCAAGAAGAAGTCGGGCGAGACCAAGGTGATCGACACCGGCACAACGGAGGACGGATCGACCGTCTCCCGCCTGCCGCCCGACTGGGACCAGCAGGTGTGCGACACCTGCGGAGGCCGCTGGCTCAGCCACTGGTACGTCCAGGACTGCGCCGAACCCGGATGTCTCGGCACCTACTTGGTGCCAGAGGCGTGCAATTGATTGCAAGGACGCTTGAACCATGGATGGAATCGATCTCGACCCGATTGCCCGCCTGAACCGTGATCTGGCCAAGGCCGCCACCACGCTCGGCCACCACGAGGCCCGGTTTCTGGTGGACGCCTACTACCTCGCCCAGGAGAACCGCATCCGCGCCGCCCACCAGGTCCGGACGCTGGGCGACGCCGAGGAGCCTCACGATGTCATCGGCTGGTATCTCCAGCAGTCCGAGGCCCTGGAGGGTCAGATCAAGCGGGCCCTCAAGCGCTACGTCGAGAGTCGGCCGGTGGGCGAGTGGATGCTGTCCATCACCGGCGTCGGTCCTGTGATCGCCGCCGGCATGATGGCCCACATCGACATTCGCAAGGCCCCGGCGGCCGGCCATATCCACCGCTTCGCCGGGCTCGACCCGTCGGTGCAGTGGCACAGCTCCAAGGCCGTGGACGAGCTGGTCGACGGTGCCCGCAAGGTCGAGGAGACCGATTGGGCAGCTCTGTTGTGGGTCTGCTCGGCGCTCAACATAAAGCCGATCAACGTGCTGAAGAACGCCGGCGTGATCGCCGAGGTGCCGACGCCGGAGGATGCTTGGACCGATCTCGAGGCGTCCGAGTTCCTGGTCGATCGGGAGCAGTTCCCGGGCATAGCTCGGCTGAGCTATGACAACATCATCGCCGAGCAGCTCGACATCGAGCAGGCAGCCCGATTCTACGAGCAGACGTTTGGTGAGGTCGACTGGCAGAAGATCAAGCCGGCGATCAAGCGCCGCCCCTGGAACGCCCAGCTCAAGCGTCTGTGCTGGTTGCTGGGTGAGAGTTTCACCAAGACGTCGAGCAACGAGAACAGCTTCTACGGCCCGATCTACCGCGAGCGTAAGGCCCAGGAGATCGCGGCGAACCAGCAGGGGGCCTTCGCCGACCAGGCCAAGGCGACCCTGGAGGCCAAGAACATCGGCAAGACGACCGATGCCTACAAGGCGTACAGTGAGGGACGGCTGCCTGACGCCCGCATCCATCTGAGGGCTCAGCGCGTCGCCGTGAAGCTGTTCCTCAGCCACCTGCACGAGGTGATGTACTTCGTCGAGTTCGGCCAGCCGGCCCCGCGCCCCTACGCCCTGGAGCACCTGGGGCATGCCCACTACACCGCGCCGCCCAACATGGAGTTGATTCCCGGTCTGGCCGAGGCGATCGCCAAGCGCGAGCATCATGTGGGGAGGTCGTGATGGAGCTCTACTTCTACCGGGATGCGGAACACGGTGTGGTAGGGTTGGTCCATGCCTGCACCGAAGAGGAAGCGCGGATCGCTGCGCTGGCCACGCCCGACTGTCATCAGATTTCGCAGATCAGACTGGCGACGCGGAACGACATCGATGAGGTCCTTGAGGGCTCACGCAGGGCGGCACTGAGGACGCTAGCCGACAGGTGCACGACTGCCACGTAAGGTTCGAGCGGTTGCCTGTGATCGTCCCGAAGTGAGCGAACGAGCCGCCTGGCTCGATGACCCCGATAGCCAGAAACGATCCGATGCGAACGATACCCATCGTAGTGGAGAGACCCGAAAGCCAAGGAGGGCGACGTGGACGACCTGAAGGCTCTGATCAAGGTGAAGACGACCGCCGAGGAGCGGCTGAGCGACATCCTCGACAGCGGCGGAGAGGCCCCGGAGTTGGAGACGGCTCTGGTCACGGTGGCAGCGCTGATCGAGCGGGTCGAGGACTGGTCGAAGAACCCTTTGAAGGCTCAGCACTGGCTCGAACTGCGCCTCAGACAGATCCGGGTGCCGCTGATGGACGAAGATCTCGTCGAAGCCTGGATCGAACGGATCGAGGACGGGGGCCCGGCCTACAAGTGGGCGCACATGAGCAAGAACGAGCGTTTCGATTTCATGCGCGAGTTCATCAACGGAGCCGACTTCCAGCATATCTTCGACGACCTGTCCGACCAGTTCGAGCAGTACGTCAAGGAGGACATGACCAGTGAAGGATAGTGCAGCACTGCTGAAGATCGTCGACATGCTGGAGGATCTAGAGGGCACCAGCTACGAGTTCTACGATGACCAGGTGGCGGCGATCAACTGGCTCAAGGCGCTCCGCGGCAAGGTGATCGAGATGGAGAAGAACCCGTTCGATGCCTGGGCCCGCGTGGGAAGGGGGCAGGGTTACTTCGCGGCGGTGGTCTGCAGCGGCGACGGCCTCCGGAACGAGGTCTTCCATATGGTGGATAGCGGGGACGGCGACCCCGACGACCTTCTTGTCCTCGAAATGATGCTCGATCGCCCCACTGACTGGTGGGCCGAGTGGGCCGCGTACTGGGCGGTACATATGGAGGAGCAGGGCCTGTTGTGGGAGTTGTTCGATTCCACCTTCCAGGATGTGATCCGCGAGATGATGACGGCGATCAGGGCTGAACAGAAGGCCGAAGCGTGATACGCTGATCGCTACCAGCCAAGTCAGGAGGACGCCATGTGGAGGCGCTGGTTCCAGAAGCTGTTCCCCAAGAACAAGCCGGTGCTCGTCATCGACAACGACGGCGATGCTATTCCCGGCCTGCTGCTCGGCGAAGATCGCCGCGGCATCTACCTGATCGATCCGGTAGGAAACCCACTGCTGATCGCGCGCAGCGAGGTCTGCAAGATCGTCGGTGGCCTCAAGTCGGCGCAGGCGTTCGGACAGGCCGTGCTGGCCCATCGGCAAGAACCTCCGCCGGCTGAGCCTACCGAGGAAGACCTGGAGGCCGTGCGCACCTCCCTGTGGGGTGCTGGTAGCAAGCTGAAGGAGCAGCACCGATGACGACACCGACCGCCAAGGCCGTCTTCACCGTGCGCGGGGTGGCGACCAACAAGAAGCCCCGGACCGAGACGCCCAGCGCCACGCTGACCGCCCGGGTCTCGGTCCGGAAGGACGAGGGCCCGCGCGACACCTCGGATGAATCTCGGAGCGACTGATGGATGTCTACGTCGTCCGCCAGGGAAGGCGAGGGGCGGTGCTGCTGCGGGTGGGTGAGTTCCAGCGCGCCGTTCCCCGACCCACCCGGGGTAAGTTCCTGACGCTCCCCAAGCCCCCCAAGCTGGCCCCCGCAGTCTTCACCGGGAAGCCCATCAACGACGTCAGCGTGCAGGCCCGGCTGGTCCAGCACCCGACCTCCAAGGAGGAGATCCTGCTGGTCAATAGCGCCGGCGACATGATCGGCGTACCGGGGTACTTCCCGGACTGACCGTCTGCAATCAATTGCACGAACCCAAGGAGGGGACCCGTGGCAACTGCATCGTCAACCTACGACCAGAGCATGATACTGGTGACGAGGCGCTTCGTCCGTGAGCAAGCCGAGTCCGCCATCGCCGATCTCGACCAGGACCGTCGACAAGCCGTTACTCGCGCCGTGAAGGCCTACGCGAGGGCGCGTCTCGAAGACAACGCACAACGACGCACCGGCTGTTGGTTCCGGTGGTTCGGAGGCCCCGAGCCTTTGTCCATCCGGGAGGCTCTGAAAGAGGCTTACGAGATCCGAGACGGCCGTCTCTGCCTCGATGTCTTGCACGATCATTGGTTTCTGTTCCGGGACATTCGCGATGCCTCGGACCTCTACCATCGGCAGCGTCAGGTGTGCCGCGGCCTGCTTCGGATCGCCAGCCAGTCGGACGCCGATGACCTGATGTGGCTGACCGCGGCCGACGCTCGGATGCTGCAGCTGCCTTTACCGGAGGGCACGCCATGACCGAACCCACGCCGCTGCTCCATATGCGCAAGGCGAGGCCCCTGGGCGACGGCCTGTTCCTGGTCGAAGTGCGCATGGGCCGCGTTGTCATGCAGACCGGCGTGGCGCACCAGGACCAGCTCGCCGAGGCGGACCGGATCGCCACCGGCCAGCCTGTGCCCGCCGCCCTGCGCCAGGCCTCGGTCGACGGCATGCTGAAGGCGGTGAACTACGCCCGGACCCACGGACTCGACCCGCTATGACCAAGCAGGCGATCGCCCTCCGGCCCGACCAGCAGTTCGCGATGTGGTTAGTTACGGCCAATGGAACGAAGATCTGCGAGATCGACGGCACGCTGACGGGTTGCCTGCATGCTTTCGGCGTGGCCCCGACCTTCTATGACCACGACATGAAGTCCGGCAACAGCCTGAACCTGGAGACAGCATTTGGCACCGTCGAGTTCTCGTTCGCTGAGGACGGCGCAGCCCCTGAGCCGTTCTGGTTCTGGGTGAATGTCACGGTGAGCGGGCCGGAAGCCCCCGGCAGCCAGGTCTTGCCGATTGGGACCATCAATCTCCAGCTGATCTTCTGGCCTCGAAAGTCGCTTTTTCCTTTACCTACAGTTGATCCTTGATAGACTGAAGATGTCAAACGGATCAAGTCCCTAGCCAAGGATGGCAGCCATGAAGGTCGACGTTCCTGACAGCGTGAGGACCCACCCGCTTTACGAGGGGTCGCTAATTCAGACCGCAGTGAACAACTTCCATCCCGAAAAACGGGTAAAGCTCTTGGCGCAGACCAAAGTGCAGCGGTTGCGGACTTGCGGCGACGCTACTTCTGCGGAGAAGTCCTTCGCTCGGGCCTTGGCCGACCGGCTCGAGGCTCTGGCCAACGAGCTGTCATCCGATACCGACCCGGCCATGCAGGCCCTTGTTGCTGATCTGGCGGCTGCTGTGCTGTTCCTGCGCAATCCGGAACCCGAAGTCGCCGCCCCGGCCGTGCCGGCGGAGGTGCGGGAGGCGCCGACCGCCGAGGACTACGACGCCATCATGGAGGAGGCAGGGGCGCGCCTCCGTGATGCGAGCCGCGGCGTGCAGGGGCAGACCATGCAGCCCTGGCATAGCCTCGATTGGCATGTGATGCAGGCGACGTGGTGGCGCGCCCTCGCCCGCCTGGACGCCGCGGCCGGCGGGGAGGCACGCGATGGCTAAATCACACTTCGCCAAGACCAAATACCCGATGCCACCGGGGTACGTCGCGTGTGGTCTCTCCCTTGATCGGGTGGGGAACCACAACGGCAAGACAACTGACCCTCTGCATGTCACCTGTGGGGCATGCCGACGCACGACTGTTTGGAAAGTAGCCGCCGAACAGGCCTGCAAGGAGGCGCGTGATGGCTGACAAGTGCCCCGAATGTGGCGTGCCATTGGACGAAATCCCGCTCAATCGCTGCCGTTACCACGCCGCCCACGAGGCGGACGAAGAAGAAGCACTGCGCCGGAAGCTGGCGGCGCGCCCCATCGCGCAGAAGATCCGCGAGAGCGAAGATTTCGAGGAGCTGCGGGAACACCTCGCCAATTGGTTCGAGGAGAACGACCATGGCTGACTCGATCTGGAGAAGCTGGGACACCGATCCGCCCCCCTCGGGAGCCAAGGTGGTGATCGTCTGTAATGACGGATGTTCTTCCGCCCTCGCCCTGATCGTCGATGGGGATGGGGAGGGGGCGATCGCCGCCTTGGACGGGGAGGACGGCTACGACCTGACCCAGTACAGCTTCACCAAGGGAGCGCTCTGGGTACCTCTGCCGGACGACTACCCCCTGCGCTTTATGGAGGCTGATGATGACGATCGATGATTTCGCCAGCCGGCTCGCCGACCTGATCCAAGAGGCCCGAGACCATGGCCTCGACCGTGATGAAATCGCGGGCTGGCTGTGCACCCATGTCGACCTGATCGACGACGAGAAGGCGGCGGAGGCCGACGATGCCTGAAACCACCAACCAGGTTCTGCGGCGCGTCATCGACAGCATCGACGAGGGCCGGTTCGTCACCCTCAAGCTGGAGTGCGGGCACAAGACGAGCTATCCGGCAGCCTTCGTTGGGCCGGGCCTCGGGGCGATGACTCCCTGTAACGCCTGCACGGCCGAGGCGCGCCGACAGGGCGTGTCTGACACTGGGAAGTGCTACCCCTTCATTGCCCGCTGCCGTAGCGGCCTGACCCGCCACGTCCCGGTGCCTTTGTGGGCGTACCCCATCGACCTCGCGGTGTTCAGCAGGCGGCTGATGGCGCTCAGGGAGTGCCCGACCTGCGGCGCCCCGGCCAGCATCGCCCTGACGGTCGATTTCACCGACGCCGCCCGGGGGTGGTACGACCGCTTCATCAGGGAGACGGACGACCCCCATCATGTCCGAGTGCAATGATTGTAATGACACCGGCTCGACATCCAATGTCGAACCCGTGTCGAAACCCGCGTCGAGACGTGTCGAAATCCTGTCGAACGACTCCGATTTCGACATGAGGCCCGTCAAGATTCGACACGACAAATCGCCCCCTCCCATACCCAGCTGAGACGCCTTTAGCTTCCCCCAGGCGTCCAAACCAGCTAAAGTACCGTCCTACATACCATCCACCCCATGCCAAGGAGGGCAGGCAGGATGCCGAACATGCACGACCGCGCCGCCAAGCTGCTCGACAACGAGCTCCGCGGTCTCGTCTCCGAAAGCGCCCTGGTTGAGCTGAAGACCAAGCTCGCCTATGAGTTGGCCGAGGTCTTCGAAGAGGGCAAGGAAGAAGGCGCCGCCCTGGTCCGTGACCGGGAGGTGGCGTGATGCCCAGCGTCCAGGAGGTGGTCCTTCGCCAGATCCTGGTCCGCGACGGCACCGTGAAAGTGTGTGCAGACACGGCGGATGACGCTGCCCGCGCCGCTCTCGAGCATGCCAAGAAGGGCAGGGTGGTCACCTGGCGCGACCCCGAGGTGCTGTCGTCGCGGGTCACCTACCTGACCTTGATCGAGCACTCGGTGGAGTCGTCGACACTGCTCGACGATAGCGAACCCGTAACCGAACACCCCGACCACCCGGTCGCCGACTGGCAGTACGAGGTGGCCAACGGCGACACCCGCCTCGGCTACCAGGACTGGGTAGCGGCCAAGATCGAAGCCAAGGAGGGCTGACCTATGCCGAAGGTCTACGACGTGACGGTCACCCAGGCCGTCTGGGAGAAGAGCCTGCACCGCGTCACGGTGCCGGACGACGTGGTCGAGGAGATCCGCTGGGTCTACGGCAGTTCCGAGGCGGCGATGAACGAGGAGGTGGAGGGCTGGGTCGACGACCACCTGGCCGACGGCGAACTGCTGTGGACCGAGATCGAAGACAGCGTCGCCGGCATCGACACCGAGCGGGAGATCGAGGAGGTCGATGCCGACCAGCTGATCGCCGAGTCCGCGCAGGCCGCCGGAGCCGAACAGCGCCGCCGGGCCGCGATCGATCGCGCCCGGGAGGCCTATAAGACCGACGACCTGGAGATCGACGAGGACGCCAGGGTCTCCGAGGGAGAGGACGGCTTGTGGGTCCAGGCCTGGGTCCGTGTCGTCGAGGAGGGGAACTGATGCCCAAGGAGCGAGGTGGGTTCTACCAGAACCATCTGGAGACCGAGCTCGACCGGTTGGAGCGCGAGCGCTCGGAACTGCGCGACATCCTGGAAGCAGAACAGGGCGAACTGCTGACCGCCGCTGCCTGCCGGCAGATGGACGAGCTCAAGTCCCTGCGCCGGCATGTCGCCCGACTCTATCGCGTGGAGGTGCCCGAATGACCCCGCTGACCCGACAGATGCAGGCGGTTGCCGACGCGGAGCACCGCGGCCGGCTGCTCGGCAAGATCGAGGCCTACACCCAGGCGGCCGAGACGATGGTCCCCGGCTCGGAACGGCAGCTCGTCGAGCAGTGGAAGCGCGATGCGGAGGCCGAGTACGTCAAGCTGGTGGATGGCCTCTGATGTTCCGGCTGCTGAAACCCCGCAAGAAGGAAGACCCGCCGGCACCGGTCGAGCACTGGTTCGAGGTCGAGATCGACCGGGCCGTGCGTCAGCAGGGCAAGGTGATCGTCACGGCGCCGACCCGAGAGGCGGCGGCCGAGTTCGTCCGGCAGAGTCTGACGAATCGCCTGCACCCGCTCGAGTACGAGCTGAGGCTGACTGAGGTGCTGGAGACCGAGGTCGTCGCCCGCAAGGTCTGGAAGGTGGAGGGTAAGCAATGACCCCGCCTCGGGTTCTCAACAAGAAGCACGACCCGATCCCGGATGGCGCGGTGTACATCGGCCGGCCTAGCCCGTTCGGCAACCCGTTCAAGATCGGGCCGGACGGCGACCGGGCCACGGTGATCGAGCGGTACCGCGCGTGGCTGTTGTCCCAGCCCGATCTGGTCGCCCGCGCCCGCCGAGAACTGGCCGGCAAGGACTTGGTGTGCTGGTGCGCGCCGCTGGCCTGTCACGGCGACGTGCTGATCGAGATCGCCAATGCCAAGGAGGCTCCATGATCGTTGTTCGCGTCGAACTGCACTCGGCGATCACCGGCAGGGTGACCGAGTTGTCGCGGGTGATCATCGACAACGTCGGCGGCTCGCGGACCCGCGGGGACTACCGGTGTCGAAGCTATCGCAAGGGCACTGCGCTGGTGCCGCCCTTCGTCAAGGGGGTGGTCCGGGAGGGCAGGGTGGAGAACCACCTTCGCGAGGCCGAGCCGGTGCTGTCGCTGGTCCGCAAGGCACTCGCGGCCCTGGATTATTGAGGGGGCTATGACCGATCGCATGATGGTGACCCGCAAACACCCGCTGGGCCTGATCGAACTGTGTCCGGAATGCGGCTCCGGCGACATCGACTGGTGCGCGATCAGCCGGCGGGTACACTGCAACGACTGCGGCTACGGGCAGTCGCCCAGCTTCGGCGAGACCACCGAGGAGACGGTGGCCCGCTGGAACGCTCGCGTGCAATCAATTGCAAGGGCTGAGCCCGAGCCGAAGAAGCAGACCTTCCGTGTCCGGCTCGATCACGTCCGCACCGAGACCTACGTCTTCGACATCGAGGCGGAGGACGAGGTCGACGCCCGGGACCAGGCCCAGAAGCTCGCCACCCGGCTCGATATCGGCGCGGAGGGCTACTGGGAGGCAGGCCTGCCATACCGCATCGAGCACACCGACGTGTCGTGGGGGTACGTCGATGTCAATGTCGACCTGCTCAAGGAGGAGAACGACCCGTCTCAACCTTGACCCGGTCGGTCCTTCTGCCAGACTGATGACAGGGCCCTAGGGATGGAGCGGCCCGCAGAGCTCAAGGAGGAGCACCATGAACCAGCCCTTGACCGAGGGACAGATCACGGCCGGCCAGTTGGTTTGGCTCGACAGCGGCTTCACCTGCCACGAGGGCGGCCCGGCCAAGGTGCGGAAGGATGAGCACGGTTTCTATGTCGACTGTGACGAAGGCCGGCACTACCTGGATGGCCAGCTCGACGAGACCGGTCATTATGTCGGGGTGTATGCCATGCCCGACATCAGCATGCTGGTGCTGTACGAGATCCTGAGAGAGCGCCATCGCCAGATCGACAAGGGCTTCGACCCGGAGCACGACGATGAGCACGACGACGGCGAGATCGCCCGGGCCGCGGCCTGCTATGCCGTCGACGTGCCGATCTACGAGGCGAACCCGCGGGACGTGACCTACATCGCCTTCCGGGAGCTTTGGCCCTGGCGTCCGGAGGAGGACGCCCGCTTCGAGGAGGACGAGCGGGGTGATCTGTCGATCTTCCGCAACCAGAACCTGATCGAGGTGCGCCGACGCTTCCTGGTCAAGGCAGCCGCCCTGCTGATCGCCGAGATCGAGCGACTCGACCGCCGCGCCGCGAAAGGGGAGGTCCACGCATGAACCCGATCAAGGCCCGCCAGATCGTCACCCTGCTCGACCAGCGCAAGGAGTTGTCGCAGCAGCTGCACGAGGTCTCCCGGGATCGGATGATCGGAGCCCCTGTCCGGGTCCGGATCGGCGGCGGGATTGCTACTTACACGGTCAAGCTGGAGGGTGACATCGCCGATACGGTTCTGACTCTCTCGGTGGAGCAGCTGGCCGCCCGACTGAACGCTGTCGACAAGGAACTGCGTGCTCTCGGCGTCGCTCTGGAGGAGGAACCTGTCGCATGAGCATCCTCGAACGCTCGACCGTCGGCCGTCCCAGTTGGGACGAGCACTTCCTCGACATGGCGGAGCTCGTCGCCCGGCGGTCGAAGGACCCGTCGACCCAGGTCGGGGCGGTGCTGGTCGATCCCCAGCGCCGGGTGGTGGCGACCGGCTACAACGGCCTGCCCCGTGGCGTGAAGGATACGCCCGAGCGGCTGCATACCCGAGAGATCAAGTACAAGATCACCCTGCACGCCGAGCAGAACGCGATCCTGTTTGCCGGCCGCGGTGCAATCGATTGCACGCTCTATGTCAGTCATCCGGCCTGCAGCCACTGCGCCGCGACGATCATCCAGGCCGGGGTCGCGCGGGTGGTCTACCCGAAGCCGAGTGCCGACTTCCTGTCCCGCTGGCAGGACAGCCACGACCTTGCTTTGGCCCTGTTCCAGGAGGCCCGCGTCCGGGTCGACGAAATGCGCACGGTCAAGGTGGTGTTCGAGAAGAACACGTTCCACGACAGCGGCGAGGGCGTCATCGTTCGATGAAGGCCTGCCTTGACAGACCCGTCTTCTCTGCCACGCTGAACGTACCGAAACCCAAGGAGGGGCCCAGAGATGACCGCAGATGAGTTCCGGCGCCTGGCCGGCTGCATGCTCGACACCGTTTACGAGCACAGTCACGTCGCTGAGGAATACGAACCCATCGACATCGAGGAGATCGACCAGGCCACCGACAAGGCGGCCCTGGTAAAGCTGGCCGGCCATCGCAGGAAGGTCTGGCTGCCGTTCTCCCAGCTGGCCGACATCGAGGGCGAGGTCAACGCCAAGACCTGGCTGCTCGAGGAGAAGGGCTTGCTCTGAAGGCGAAACTTGGGATGACCCCGGTCGACTGGATCGAGCCGTATCCCGTGATGCCACTGGAAGACTGATGCGAATCGATCAGAATGATCCCATCGAAAGGGTTGAGTGAGTTGCAAGGCACGACGGCCTGCGTAGGACAGGAACTAGCCGCAGAGCGAGATGAGCCGTAAGGAGGTTAGCGAGTCGTAGGCACTGATGCCCCTGTGTGGGTTGAACGATCCGAACGGCATGAAGGTCCCGGTATCAGCGAGAGAACCGTTTTGTATGATGCCATCGAAGGTCAGGAGCGAGCCGACCGATCTGACGAGATCGAGAGTGGGAAGCGATCCGAAGACCTTGACCCCATCGACGCTTTGGGAGGGAGGCGAACCCTTCGATCAACACCGCTTCGCGCGACCGAACCGATCAATCAGATGCCCCGTGCTGAGTGAACGACTCGTCTGACTGGATGAACCCGCAGTCAGAGAGAGACCCGATATGTCGCAGATCCCGAAATCGAATGAGCGATCCACAGAGTCAGAAGACATCGAGTCCCTGGAGAGAGCCGTTGCCACTGATGGCCCCGGGACTCCCGAGGGAGGCGTTACAATAGAAGGCTTGAGGTGGTAGACCGATCCTTTGTGTCAAATACCCCGATGTTCCTGAGAGATCCGTATTGTCAGATCCGTTGCGGGCCCTTTGAGAGAGTCGTTGAGCTAGATGCCGAGCGCACTGGAAACGAGCCGAGCAAGACGATGCCCCGAGGCATTCGAATGAAGCGTCATCCCAGAGCGTCCGTCAATGAAGACTGATCCGAAGTGTCTGATGGCGTTGATGTCCACGAGAGAGCCGAAAAGTGAGAAGACGACGACCGCTGCGAACGAACCTGGTGCGATTGACCACCCCGATGGATGAGAGAGATAGAGCGGAAGGGTGCGATGGTTGCGAGAGAATCGAGTGAACCGACCTAGATGATCGCTCGAAGCAGATGACTGATCCGAAAAGAGAGAACCGCTACGAGGCCTTCGAGAGAGTTGACATTCCTTTGACCAGCCTCGCCATCTGAGCGAGAATACTGCAAGACCACTGGACCCAAGGATGGGAGGACAGATATGTCCACAAGCGGCGCCTACGGCTTTCGGGTCGAGGGGCGGGACAAGCTGATCTACAAACACGCGGACTCGTATGTTGGCGGCCCGCATGGGCTCGGTGCCCGGCTGCTGGACGAGGTGCCCCGGCTGCTCGAGGAGTACGGCTTCGACCAGCTGCGCGCCCTGGCCCTGATGATGCAGGGGGTGCCCGGGACCCAGCAGGCTGATCCGGCGCTGGCCCAGGCCGTGCAATCGATTGCACCGTGGTGCGAGAGCCTGCCCGACGCGGCCGACCTGCCGAATCTTTACGCGATCACCTGCCACCTGCAGGGCCAGCTTAAGCCGTTCCTGCTGCTCGGCACGTTCCCGGACGCCAGCTGGTGCATCCGCGACTCCGTACTCTGCGAGTTCGCCTACATCGTCAATCTCGACCGCGGCGTGTTCGAGGCCTACATCGGCCGGCAGATGGTGAAGCACAACCAGGGCCGCTACGGCCACTGGGATCACAGTTCGGGGTGCTGGGGTTGCGCCCTGGTCGACCGCTGGCCGCTGCGCCGCCTGCCGACCGAGGACCAGCTGGTCGAGGCCTGCCTGACCCAGCGGGCGGAAGTGCTGTGACCCGCCGCCGGATGATTACGGTGTTCGCCGACGCTTCCTGGTGTCCGCGCACCCGGCTCGCTGGTTGGGGTTGCTACGTTAAGTGTGACCACGGCCGGGCCGAACGCAGCAGCCTGCTCAGGCAGCGACCGCCGACCTCGACCATCGCCGAGACGATGGCTGCGGTGAACGCCATCGCCTTCGCCCTGCAGCGGTTTCCGGGCTACGACGCGGTTCATGTGGTGTGCGACTGCGACCACGTCGTGCGGTTGCTCACCGGAACCCAGGCGCTGACGGCCAAGCCCGACGTCGAGGCCAAGGCGATGGCGGACTACCTGCTGAACGGTCGCCGGCTCACCGCCAAGCACGTCAAGGGCCACAGCGCCGCCGTGGTCGCGCCCGCGAGGATCGCCGCGTTCAGCCCATCGACCGTCCGCGCCCCCTCCCAACGCCGCCCG
>Ga0076929_100169_pt1 | contig 115999 bp, 108 predicted proteins | sample HotLakConUCCSL28_FD_87104 | JGI IMG/M metagenome (GOLD analysis project Ga0076929, IMG submission 87104) | Hypersaline microbial mat communities from Hot Lake, Washington, USA - Hot Lake Consortium UCC-SL28 (version 3) (version 3) | ecosystem: Environmental > Aquatic > Thermal springs > Hot...
ACCGGGATCGGAGCCGCTGCAGGCCGACGCGCGCCGGGAGCGATGCGCCAGGGCGCCTCACCCCGCGCCCACAGGTCCTCCAGAAGGTGCTTGTCCCGCAGGGTGTCCATGTTCTGCCAGAAGCCGCGGTGGACGTAGACGGCGAGCTGGTCGGACGCCACGAGGCGGCGCATCGGCTCCTCCTCGAACACGCTGCTGTCGTCGTCGATGAGGTCGAGCACGCCGGGCTCCAGCACGAAGAAGCCGCCGTTGATGAGCACGCCGTCCGCCGCCGACTTCTCCCGGAAGCCGGCGACGCGCGGCCGCTCCGCCGACAGGTCGAGGGCGCCGAAGCGGCCTGGCTGCGCCACAGCCGTCACCGTGGCGAGCGCCGCCTGCCGACGGTGGAACGCGACGAGCCCGGTGATGTCGACGTCGCTCACACCATCGCCGTAGGTGAGGCAGAAGGTCTCCTCCCCGACGAAGGGGGCGATCCGCCGGATGCGCCCGCCGGTCATCGTCTCCTCGCCGGTGTCGACCAGCGTCACCCGCCAGCGCTCGGCGGTGGCGCGGTGCACTTCGACGGTGTTGCGGGAAAGGTCGATGGTGAAGTCGGCGGACCGGTGGAACAGGCTGAGGAAGTAGTCCTTGATCAGCCGCCCCTTGTGGCCGCAGCACACCACGAAGTCGTCGAGGCCGTGATAGGCGTAGAGGCGCATGATATGGAGGAGGATCGGCTCGCCGCCGATCTCCACGAGCGGCTTGGGCACGACCGACGTCTCTTCCGACAGCCGCGTTCCGTAGCCGCCGGCGAGGATGACAACCTTCATGGGGTGGCTCCCGCTGTTTTCGCGAACGTTCCTTCCGTGGCGGCCCTCGCCAGCACCTCCTCCAGAGCGCGGACGGGGGCGAGGTCGCCGTAGACGTGATGCTTGCGCGCCGCGATCAGGCCGCGGACGTGGCGGCGCCAGGCGGCGTCGCGGCCGAGGCGGACGGCGCGCGCCACGTAGTCGTCCTCGTCCGCCGCGATCCCCTCCCCGTGACCCATCATCGACAGGATCGCGAAGGTGTGCCGGCCGCGCATGAGGGCGCCCGGCAGTGTCACGACGGGGACGTCGAACTCGAGGACGTCGAAGGTGGTGTTGCAGCCCGACCAGCCGATCGAATCCAGAAAGACGTCGGCGATGGCGCACAGCCCCATGTACTCGTCCTTGGCGATGCCGTGGCGGAAGAGGCAGTGGCGGCGCATGTCGAGGCCCTCGGCGGCGAACGCGCGCTCGAGCCGCGCCTCGAAGATCGTTGCCGCCCGCCCGCCGGTCTTGGCGCTGAAGAGGAAACGGGCCGAGGGAAGGTCCCGGGCGATGGCCGCGAACACGTGATCGTGGGCCGGCCGGTACTTGTAGAGCGACTGGCTGCACCAGTAGAGGACGTCGCCGTCCGAGAGCCCGAGTGTCTCGCGGGTGACGGGAAGCACCTCGGCGCCGGCCCGGCTCGCGCAGAAGGAGAGGTTGGGAAGGCGCACCAGGGTCTCGCTGTAGGAGCCCTCGGCGCCATCGGGCTCCATGAGCTCGCTCGACAGGAAGGCGTCGACGGTGGGCATCCCGCTCGTCATCGGCTGCCCCCAGGTGACGGCCTGCACGGGTGCGAGGCGGAGCGCGCCGAGGGGGAGCGCCAGCGGGTCCATGCCGAACTCGGGGAAGAGGAGCACGTCCGGCGCGTCGCACGCGATCGCCTCCGCCCACGCCTCGACGCTGCCGCGGCCGCGGCCGCGGCGCAGGCGGGTGAAGAGCGCCTCGTCCTCGCCGGCCACCTCCCTGTCGTCGGTGAGGTAGCCGAAGACCTCGAAGCGCTCGCGGTCGAGCCCGCGCACCCAGCCCGACGTCGGAACGCGCCAGGTCGCGTGGGTCGACAGGAGGAAGCGCGACACGATGCCGACCCGCACGCGCTCGCCGGAACCGATGGCGCGCGGCTCCTTCGGCCGCGCGTGGGCGGGGCAGCGCGCCTCCATCAGGCGGCAGACCATCTGCCCGTAGGTCTCCTGCAGGGCGCGGTCGTCCCGCCCGTGATAGGCGAGGTAGAAGGGCTGGACGAAGCCCACCGCCTCCGAGGCCTCCCGCCTCGCCTCGAGGCTCGCCGTCTCCACGGCGGCGGCGAGCGCCGCAAGCTCCTCAGCGTAGCTAGCGCGGTCGCGCTCGATGGCCGCCTCGCTCTCGCACACGTCACGGATGCGCGCGACGGCGCGGAAGAAGCGGGGCAGGAACGCGGACGGATCGGCGGCGATGGCCTGTCCCGCGGCGGCCAGCGCCTCCTCGTGCCGCCCCATCTTGCGCTCGACGCGGGCAAGGTTGACGAGGACGCGCCGGTCCGCACGGATCGCCGCGGCATGGGCGAAGGCGTCGCGCGCCGCAGGGATGCGCCCGCGGCGGCGCTCGATGTTGCCGAGATTGTTGGCGGCGGCGAAGGCGATCTCGTCGGCCACCTCGCGGGCGCCGTCGAGAAGCGCCCGGTAGGCCGCCGCGGCCTCCTCCAGCGCGCCGCGCCGCTCGAGGATCATCGCGATCCGGAAGGAGGCGACGGCGTGGCGTCTGGCGACGGCGCCGGTCGATCCGCGCGTTCCGGCGGCCTGCACGAGGCGATAGAGCCGCTCTGCCACATCGTCCTGCCGCGCGGCGAAGCGGCGCTCCGCATCGGCGAGCAGATGGTCGATGCCGACCCGGGATCTTGCGTCGATCTTCATCTGTCGACCCCCGTTCGGCGGATGCGCGGGCAAGACGACATCCTTCGCAAAAGCGAGGATGTTCTTGACTTCTCCCCGACGATCCTCGATGCACACGCAGCTTCATTGTCCTGAACGAGCGTTTTTCGGCAACTGTGCTTCGGGACTGCACCTTTAGGTGCGCAGATGACCTTTCGGCCACGGCATCCACCGAAGGCTGACATCGGCACCCGGAGGGGATGCACCTGCGGCGCATCGCGCGCACCGGCAGGCGAGGACGGTTGACCGCCGAAGAGCGCAGGCCGGCGGGGGGTGCCGGCGCGGATGGCCCCCGCCGCGCGTCACTCGCCCGCGAGGCCGCATCACGGCGAGAGGCGACGGGGCGCCGTGCGCCGGACGGCGAGCGGCCCCGCGCCGGAGCGTGGAGCCTCTCGTCTGGCAGCGGAGCCGAAGGGCGAGCGACCGGCATGCCGAAGGGCGGGCCGGTCTGCGCGCCGGGTCAGACCCTGCCCGGATGGGCGCCAGGCAGCAGGCGGACCGGCGCGGGGACCGGAACCGGCTTGATCCGCCTGTCCGTCGCGGGGCCGAGCGCCTGATCGCCACCTGGACCGGCGCCCGCAGGTCCGCGGTCCGCGGCGACGTCGCGGTCCCCCTCCCCGTTCGTCTCGTGGGCGTCCTTGTACAGCGATGGCTCGGAGGCACAGGCGAGCGCGGCCTGCGTCCTGTTGGACACGCCGAGCTTGCGCATGATCTGGCGCACGTGGACCTTGACAGTCGCCTCCTGCATGTCGAGCTCGCGGGCGATCACCTTGTTGGGCTTGCCCTCGCGCAGGAGCTTCAGCACCTCGCGCTGGCGTGCCGTGAGGGCGTCGCTGCGCCCGCCCTCGGCCCGTTCGGCACCGCGCGAGGTGGACGCCGCCACCAGCGCCGTCGGAGGGAAGAACTGCCCGCCCGCCGCCACGAAGCCGAGCGCCTGGAGGGCGATGCGCGGCTCTGTGGAGGTCGGCACGTAGCCGTCCGCGCCGATCTGGAAGCCGGCGACCATGTCCTCGATCCGTGCGCTGTCGGAGATGATGGCGAGGCCGACGTCCGCCGCGGCATCGCGGATCGCCGTCAGCTCCTCGCGCACCTGCGCGTCAGCGAGCCGCGCACCGCCCACGTTGACGATCACGAGCCGGGCGGACGAGAGGATGGATGGGGCGACGTCCCCGATCGCGCCGGCCGCCTCGAGCGCGCCGCCCACGCTCGAGGCCCAGGGCGTGAGGAAGGCCACGAGTGCGGCACGGCGCAGGTTCCTGTCGTCCACGACGACCACCGCCGGGGGCGTGTCGTGCATCGTGTCACAAGGCATCGCTGACTCCATCGATTGTTTCACGAAGTGGAGGCAGAGCGACGGGACGAAATGTCAGTGAAGCTTTACGCAAACATGGCGAGCCTGTGTCCACCCGAAGCATCTTCCTGCCGCTCACCGCTTCTGCGAACTCATCTCTAGAAAGATTTGGAGCGGAAGATATTATGAATTGTTACCACCAAAGCGGGTACTGGTTAATGAATGTGAACACTTGCGCTTTTGCCGTGACACCAAAGATTAATTTCAATAATAACCGCAGCACAACGCGATCTTCAGCGAATCAGTTCATATAGTCGGCAGCCGAGCGGAGCAGTCATGACCATCACCGATCGGATGGCCCGACGACATTCTACGACTGTGCACATGCACCTTAAGGACCCGCGCCAGCCCGTCGGGAAGGCCCGGATAATGCACTTCGTTGATACCGAAGAGACGATCCACCGGCAGCGCCGGGCATGAAAAAGGGGTGCCGCAGCACCCCTCCTTCCGTGCGTCGAGGGCATGCCCTCAGGAGGAGCGGGCCTCCTCCTTGGCGGCCTTCTGCGCCGACTTCGCCACGTTCTCCGCCTTCTCGGCGACCGTCTTGTCGCCCTCCTTCGGGACGAGGCCCTCCTCCTCGGCGGTCTCGCGCGCCGCCTCGAAGGAGCGGCTCGCGATCCGCTCGGCACGCTCCGCCTCGCGGGTCGCGCGCTCGAGCGCCTCGTCGCGCAGCTCGTCACGGTAGGGTCCGATCCACTCGTCCTCGCGGCGGGTGGACGGAAGCGCCGCGCCGATGGCGGCACCGGCAGCGATGCCGAGCGCGGCAGCGATCAGGGGCTGCTCGCGCACGAAGTCGACGACCCCGCGCTGCGCCCGCCGGCCGTAGACCGATGCGGCGTGCGCCGCGTCGTGGGCGGCGTCACGGGCGTGGTCGTAGGCGTAGGAGGCGGCGTCCTGCACGGCGTAGGCGCCGGCCTTCAGCTGGTCCGACACGTAGGAGGCGCCGTGCCTCGCCTCGTCCGCGGCGAAGCGGGCATAGTCGTAGATCGCCTCGGCCGCGTCCGCCGCCGTGCCACCGACGGCGTAGGCCCCCGCCTTCAGCTGCTCGGCGGCGTAGCGGGCACCGTGGGCCGCCTCGTCGGCGGCGAAGCGCGCCTGGTCGTAGACCGCCTGCGCCGCGTCCTGCGCGGTGTCGGCGACGGCGTAGGCGCCCGCCTTCAGCTGGCTTGCGGCGTACTCGGCGCCGTGCTTCGCCTCGTCCGCCGCGAACTTCGCCTGGTCGTAGGCCATGGAGGCCGCCGAGCTCGCCGCGTCGCGCGCACGGTAGGCGCCCGCCTTCAGCTGGCTCACGGCGTATTCGGCGCCGTGCTTGGCCTCGTCGGCGGCAAAGCGCGCCTGGTCGTACATCTCCTGCGCCGCCGCCTGGGCGGTCTCGGAGACGCGGTAGGCCCCGGCCTTCAGCTGCCCCGCCGCATATTCCGCGCCGTGCTTCGCCTCGTCCGCAGCGAAGCGGGCCTGGTCGTAGGCGGTGCCAGCGCCGGCGGAGGCCGCCGCCTGCGCACGGTAGGCACCCGACTTCAGCTGCTCCACGGCATAGCGCGCGCCGTAGGCGGCCTCGTCGGCGGCAAAGCGCGCCTGGTCGATCATCCGCGCCGCCGCGGCGTGAGCGGTGGCGGACACGCGGTAGGCCCCCGCCTTGAGCTGCTGCGCGGCGTACTCGGCACCGTGGCGGGCCTCGTCGGCGGAGAAACGCTCGTGGTCGTAGCGCAGGACCATCGGGCGGCTCGTGGTGTAGGCACCCGCCTTCAGGCGCGCGATGGCATACTCGGGGCCGTAGCGCGCCTCGTCCGCCGTATAGCGCGCGCGATCGAACACGATCACACGGGCCTGGCGGACGCCGCCGTCGCCGCCGCGATAGGCCGGCGCCGCCGCGGGCGGCCTGTTCTGGCTCATGAGGAGCCAGGCGAGGCCGACGCCCGTCAGCGCGATGGGCAGCGGGTTCTCCTTGATCTGGCGGCCGAGGTTGCCGATGAACTCGTTGCCCTGCGAGCCCGCCTCGGTCAGCGAGCGCGTCACGCTCTCGACGATCTGGCCGGTGGAGAGCTTCGCCCTCAGCGCGTCCAGCGTCTCCTCGACCTCCTGGCGCCGGGCCTCCACCTCGCGTTCGATCTGGGTCGTGGAACGGGTCATCGCATCTGCTCCTTCGCCATTTCGGTGTCACGACGCACCTGAAGCGCCGTGCGGTCGGGCGTGAGGTTGTCGACCTTGAGGTCGGTGGTGCCGGAGCGCACGAGGAAGGCGCCGATCGCGGCGAAGATGCCGCCGACGATGAGCGCGGCCCAGCCGGTGTTCTCCCCGCTCTGGTCGAGCGTGCCGATGAGCTCGGCCACCGCGAGCACCAGGGCGTCCGCGAGCACGATGAGCGCCACGAGGAGCAGGATTGCCCCCGCCGCCACCTTGCCCACGCCCACCTGGAGCTGTGTGATCTTGTCGCGCATCTCCGAACGGATGAGCTCGCTCTCCTTGCGGAAGAGGTCGGAGATGTCCCCGAACAGCTTGGTGACGAGCTCCGGCAGCGATCGGGACGCTGCGAGGCGCTCGCCCATCGGGCTCGGCTCCTCGTATCGGTTCTGGTCGTAGGTGGTCATCGCGTTGCCTCGCTCACGTGGTGGGGTTCGAGGGGCCGACACGGGGGGCCGCGGAGCCGCCGCGACCACCGGCGGCACCCTGGCGGCCTGCGCTCGAGCCCTGGCCCGTGGAGGGCCCGCCATGGTGGTGGCCGCCGCCGTAGCCGTAGTGGGCCCGCTCGCCGGACGCCTTGGCGAAGCGGCCGAGGGCGACACCCGCGAGGACGGCGCCGACGACGAAGGCGCCCGGGTTGCGGCGGGCGAAGTGGTTCACCTGGTCCATCATGTCCTCGACGGAGGTCGATTCGATGGAGCGGGCCACGTAGGAGAGGCTGTCGGCGGCCTCGTTCACGAGGCGGGCGGCGATGGCCTGCTCGCGATCGCCGAGCTCGTCACCGGCGCGACGCACGGCGGTGGCGAAGTCCTCGAGGTTGCCGGCGGCGTACTTCTTGCCCTCGTCGGCATATGTCTCGGCCGCGCGGCGGGCCTCTTCGGCCGCGTGCTGGGCCTGGTCGCGCACGGCCTCGGACGCTTCGTGCAGCTTCTCGCTCGCAGCGTCGGCTTCCTGCTGGATCTTGTCCTTGGTCGACATGGAAAGGTCTCCCGAACGATTGCCTGATTACAGGCGTTTGTCTACAGACTGCGACGGGTCGATCAGGCGATCCCGAGTAGACTGAGAATGAATACGACGACCACTACGAGGCCGACCAGATAGATCAGGCTGTGCATCGGCTCTCTCCTTTTCACCTATTGCCCGCGTCAGTTGGATGCAGAACGTCGCCCGGGGAGACCAAGTTCCGCAGTCCGGCCACCAGTCGCCCGAACCGATTCCTCGGCAGGACGCTGCGACGGACGGCCCGTGAGTTGGCCCCGCGCTTAATCTAGATGAAAAGTTGCGCCGCCGCCTCGTCCGGTCCAACGCGGCGAGGCGGCGTGCCGTTCGGCGCGCTTCAGGAAAGGTGCGGCCAGAGGGCGTGGAAGTGGTGGACCGGACCGTGACCGCGGCCGACGTTCAGCGTGTCCGCCGCGGCGATGGCCGCGGAGATGTACGCCTTCGCCGATCGCACGGCCGCGTCGAGCGTCGCGCCGCGGGCAATGTGCGCCGCGATCGCGCTCGACAGCGTGCAGCCGGTCCCGTGGGTGTTGCGCGTCTCGACCCGCGGTGAACGCAGGAGCTCGGACCGCCCCTCGTGGAGGAAGACGTCGACGCTCTCCGCCCCCGAGAGGTGCCCGCCCTTGAGGAGCACCGACGGCCCGCGCGCTGCGAGCGCCTCGGCCTGGGCGATCATCTCAGCCTCCGTCCGCGCCTCCGCGGTGCCGAGGAGGACTGCCGCCTCCGGAAGGTTCGGCGTCACGATGGCGGCGCGCGGGAACAGGTTGGCGGAAATGGACGCCACGGCCTCCTCGGGCACCAGGCGATGGCCCGACGCCGCCACCATGACGGGATCGAGGACCACGGGGACCGCGACCCCCGCGAGCCTTTCGGCGAAGACCTCGATCACGGCGACGTCGGCCAGCATTCCGATCTTGATCGCCCGCACGTCGAGGTCCGAGAGCACGGCATCGAGCTGCGCGGCGACGATGTCCGCCGGGATGGAGTGGACGGCCGTCACACCGAGCGTGTTCTGCGCCGTCACCGCCGTGATGACGGACGCGCCGTAGACGCCGAGCGCGCTGAAGGTCTTGATGTCCGCCTGGATGCCGGCGCCGCCGCCCGAATCCGATCCCGCGATGGTGAGAGCGATCATCCCCTTCCCTCCCTGACGGCCGCCACCAGCGCGGCAGCCGCCGCCGCGGGATCGGCCGCCCTCGTCACGGCGCTCATGACGGCAACGCCGTCCGCCCCCGCCGCCGCCAGCGCCCGCGCCCGCTCGGGCGTGATCCCGGCGATGGCGCACACGGGGAGCGGGCGGTCCCGCCGCAGCCGCTCCGTGATGGCGACGAAGCCGTCGATGCCGATGGGCGGATGGGGGTTCGACTTGCTCGTCGTCTCGAACACGCCGCCGACGGAGGCGTAGTCGATGGGCGCGCCGTCGGCCGCCTCGGCCTCCGCCATGGTGTGGACCGTGAGGCCGACGATCGCCTCGTCCCCCACGATCCGCCGCGCCTGCCAGGGATCGAGGTCGCCGTGGCCGATGTGGACGCCGGCAGCACCCGCGGCAAGCGCCACGTCCGCCCGGTCGTTCACGAGGACCGGGACCGCGCTCGCCTCGACGATCCGGCGGACGGCCGCCACCTGCGCGGCAGTGGAGCCGGACTTGTCGCGCCACTGGACGAGCGACACGCCGCCCGCGACGGCGGCCCGCACGATCCCCTGCGGATCCGCGACGTCCGGCCCGAGGACGAGGTAGGCCGTGAGGTCGAGCGCGGGCGCCACGCGCAGCCGCTCCACCACCGACGCCCCGTCGGCCTCGGCGAGCGCATCGAGGAGGCGGGCCGCGAACGTGCCGGGGCCGGGCGCCCCCGCCGCCGCCCTCTCCGCGGCGACGTTGAGGAGACTCACCGCCGCGATCGCCGCCGTCCGCGCGTCCGGCGCGAGGGGGAGCATCGCGGCGCACAGCATCCCCTCCGCGCAGCCGGTCGCGATCACGCGGTCGAGAAGCGGCGTCCCGTTGGCGAGCCCCAGCACCCGCCCCTCCCCCGCGACGGCGACGCGGTCGACGAGCCCCGTGGTGACAGAGACCGTGCCCGCCGGAAGGCGCCCGAGCGCACCCATCTCCGCCCCGTTGCCCTTCACGATGGCCGGCCCGCGCTCGAGAAGGCGCAGAGCGAAGGCGGCGCGCGCGGGGACACGGTCGACCTTGACGGGGTCGAGCACGAAGGGTCGCCCGGTCCCGACGGCACTCTCAATGCCGGCGCGGCGGGCGGGGTCCAGCATCCCGAGGTTGGCGAGGATCGCGTCGGAGGCGGCGGCCATCGGCCGCACCTCCTCCGCGTCGGTGGTCATGGAGACGTCGATGCGCAGCGCCGTCGCGACGTTCGCCGTGAGTGGCTGCGCGACGGGCGCCACGAGCGCGTGGACGCGGGGCCGCGCACCCGAGACGAGGCGGTCGATCGTGGCGGCGACGTGGCGCGCCTCGTCGGGCGTCAGGGCGGGCGCGGTCACGGCAGCACCGAGGGTCGCGACGGGCGGGGTGCCGCAGGGAACGCGGGCACGAACTGGGCGATGCGCGCCGGAGCGCGCGCGGGCAATTCCATCCAATCCCTCCGCCGGCATTATCCGGATCAGGTTCGAGGGGTCGGCGACATGCCTCTCAGCCCGAAGGCTCCCCCTTGGACGGTGCCGAAGCTAGGACGGGAGAGCGGCGCGAACAAGGGCTTGTGACGCGCGCCGCTTTCGGCTTTGACTGCGGGCGGGAGGACCGCGATGACCCCGTTCTTCGTGCTCATCAAGGCGCAGCTCGGCCGGGCCTACGAGGTCGCGAACGCGCTCGCTGACGCCGAGATCGCCTCGGAGATCTACTCCACCGCAGGCGACTACGACCTGCTCGTCAAGTTCTACGTGGAGCGCGATTCGGACATCGGGCACTTCGTGAACGAGAAGGTGCACGCGATCCCCGGCATCCTCGACACGAAGACAATCATCACCTTCAAGGCGTTCTGACGGCGCCACCGCGGCGGCGCCATCACGGCGCCCTCAGCGCGGCTGCGGGACCGTCTCGATGTCGCGCGTGGCGCTGGCGGGGGTCGGCAGCGGGACGGAGAGTGTCGGCGTCACGCGGGAGACGGGAAGCCCGGCGCGAACCTCGACGCTGTCCTCCCTCCCGGGCATTCCCCGCGCCATCCGGGACGGCGGAGGCGACAGGAACTGCATCGCGTTGATGGTCTGCACACCGTCGACGCAGCTGAAGGACACGCGCACGATCGCCTCCTCCCGCTGGGCCTGGAGAAGGCGGCCCGTCTGGTAGAGCCATTTCGGCCGCGCCCGCTCGTAGACGTAGACGCCGTCCATGGGGCACTCGCTCTCGGGCGCCTGGGCGAGGGTCGCGTAGGTCATCATGTCGTCCACCGCGACGGAGAACACCTGCGTGTCCAAGAAGACGCGGTTCGTGTCCGGCGTCTGCGGCCGGTCGGGCGGCGTGGTCTCCTCGTCCTGCGCCAGCGCCGGAACACTGAGGAGAACCGCGAGGAGGCTCGCCGCGAGCCCCCGGCCAAGCCGGAACGAAAGTGTTGCCTTCGGATCGTTCATGGTCATCGCACGCGCGCCCCATCGGTGGTAGCCGAATATTAAGTCTGTGGACGGCGCGCGCCAGCCCTTGACGTCAGGCTCGCGCAGGATCTTTCGAAACGGTTAACGTCGCCGGCGCGATGTCGTCGAGCAACCGCGCCGCGGAGGAGCGGATCGCCGCGCGCCGCTCCGGCGCCATCCTGTCGAGCGTGCGATAGATCATCCCGACCCGGCGGTTCTTCCGCAATTGTTGCTCGTTCTCCATCAGGAAGTGCCAGTAGAGGTAGTTGAACGGGCAGGCGCCCTCGCCCTCCTTCCTCGCGACGTCGTAGCGGCAGGAGCGGCAGTAGTCGCTCATGCGGTCGATGTAGGCGCCCGACGCCGCATAGGGCTTCGTGGCGAACACGCCGCCGTCGGCGAACAGCGCCATGCCGTGGACGTTGGGCAGCTCGACCCACTCGTAGGCGTCTGCGAAGACGACGAGATACCACTCCTCCACCTCCTGCGGCCGGAGCCCCGCGAGAAGGGCGAAGTTGCCCGTCACCATGAGGCGCTGGATGTGGTGGGCGTAGGCGTGGTCGCGGGTCTGGCGGATCGCCTCGGCCATGCAGTGCATGTCCGTCTCGCCGGTCCAGTAGAAGTCGGGCAGCGGCCGCTCCGCACCGAGCGCGTTCGTCTCCCGGTAGTCCGGCATCTTCAGCCAGTAGACGCCGCGGATGAACTCCCGCCAGCCGAGGATCTGGCGGATGAAGCCCTCCACCGCGTTGAGCGGCGCCCGCCTCTCGGCAAATGCCCGCTCCGCCCGCTCGCACACCTCCCACGGCGCCAGCAGCCCGGCATTGATGAGGGGCGAGAGCATGGCGTGGAACAGGAACGGCTCGCCGGTCGCCATGGCGTCCTGGAAGTCGCCGAATTGGCCGAGGCAGTGGTCCGCGAAGTGGTCGAGCGCGACGAGCGCGTCTTGCCTGGTGACGGGCCAGTTGAAGGCGCCGAGGGTGCCGAAGTGGTCGCCGAACTCGGCCTCCACCAGAGCCATCACCTCCCGTGTCGTCTCGTCGGGGGGAAAGCGCGGCCGCTCGGGGATGAGGAGGCTGCCCCTGAGGGGCTTGCGATTCTCCTGGTCGAAGTTCCACCGCTCGCCGACGGGCTCGCCGTCTCTCATGAGAAAGCCGGTCCGCCGCCTCAGCTCGCGGTAGAAGTACTCCATCCGCAGCTCCTTCCGCCCGCCCGCATGACGGCGGAAGTCCTCTCGGCTCGCGAAGAAGCGGTCGTCGTCGCGGATCTCGACGGGGATGCCGAGATGCCCCTGCCAGCCGCGCATGTCCTGGAGCACCCGCCACTCGCCGGGCTCGGTCACCACCACGCGGTCCGGCCGGTGCTCCTCCACCGCGGCCGCCAGCGCCTCGCGGAAGGAGGCGTGCCGGCCGAGGCGACGGTAGTCCACCGCCACCCCCTCCTGCGCGAGCGCACCGAAGAAGTGGCGCATCGCCGAGAACAGGAAGGCGATCTTCCGCTTGTGATGGCGAACGTAGGTCGCCTCCTCCCGCACCTCGCAGCCGAGGACGACGTCGTGCGCGGGGTCGAGATCCCTCAGCGCCGCGACGCGCCGGTCGAGCTGGTCGCCGAGGACGAAGCGGAGCGTCCTCACTCGCCCGTTCTCAGCGTGCCGCGCCCGCCGTCGACGCCGATCACCTGGCCGCTGATCCAGGCGCCCGGGGCGAGGAGGGCGGCGCCGATGGCGGCCATGTCGTCGCCCTCCCCGAGGCGGCGCAGGGGGTGCATGCGCGCCACCGCCTCGCGCATCTTCTCGGCGCCCGCGATGACGTCGCCCATGCCGCCCATGGTGAGGCTCGGCGCGATGGCGTTCACCCGCACCTTCGGCGCCATCTCGGCCGCGAGCGTCTTCGTCAGCCCCTCGACGGCGCCCTTCGCCATGGAGATCGCCGCGTGGTTGGCGAAGCCCTGCCCGACCGCCACCGTGGAGAACAGGAGGACGGCGCCCTCGCCCTTCATGAGAGGATCGCGCGCCGCGCGGACGGCGCGGAAGGCGCCGAGGGCGTTGAGGGCGAAGTCCCCCGTCACCTCCTCCTCCGTGAGGCGGTGGAACGGCTTCAGCCGGATGTTGCCGACGGCGTAGACGAGGCCGGAGAGGGTCCCCTCCCGCGCCGCCTCGGAGGTCGCCCTGTCGAACAGGGCGGGGTCCAGGACGTCCCCTTCGGTGAAGTCGGCGCCCATCGCCATGGCGGCGTCTTCGAGCTTGCGCGCGTCGCGGGCGACGAGATGCACCTTGTGGCCCTCGCTCACGAGCCTGCGCGCGATGGCGCTGCCGATGGCTCCGGTGCCGCCGTAGATCAGAAACATGTGGGTCCTCCCTCGCCCGGCGATACCTGGGACGGCGGGGCGAAAAGTCAGCGCGGCGAAAAGCGCCCGGTTGCGGACCGGGTCAAGAACGGTCAGGCGGGCCTCGCCCCGCCGTGGCAAGACGCACCGAACGCGGCGGAACGGAAGGAGCTGGCGTGATCGAAAGGACGCTCTGGCTGATCGAGAGCCGGCTCGGCGGCGAGATCACCCTCGAGGGGCTCGCGGCATCGTGCGGCGTCTCGCCCTACCACCTGTCGCGCGTGTTCGCTGCGGCGACCGGCCGGTCGGTCATGCGCTACGTGCGCGACAGGCGCATGAGCGCGGCGGCCGAGAGGCTCGCGGCTGGCGGCGAGAGCGTCCTGTCGGTCGCCCTCGACCACGGCTACGGTTCGCACGAGGCCTTCAGCCGCGCCTTCCGCAGGACCTTCGGGGTGACGCCCGACACCGTCCGCCGCCGCCGCACCATCGACGACCTTGTGAGGCAGGAGCCCATCGCCATGACCACCACCATCGCCCTTCCCGAGATCGGGGAGCCGCGCTTCGAGACCGCGGGACCGCTCAGGATCGCCGGCATCGCAGAGCGCTACGACGAGGAGACGCTCGCGGGCATCCCCGCCCAGTGGGCCCGCTTCGCCCCGCACATCGGCCACGTCCCGGGCCAGATCGGCGGCGCGAGCTACGGCGTATGCCGCGCGCTGCCGGACGGGGGCATCGAGTATCTGTGCGGCGTGCGGATCGGCGGTGGCGACGCGGCGCCCCGCGGGCTCGTCACGGTGGACCTTCCGGCCGCCCGCCATGCGGTGTTCACCCACCGCGGCCACATCTCGGCGCTGGGCGGGACCGTGCGCGCCATCTGGACCGTGTGGCTGCCCCGCTCGGGCCTAAAGACCGCCGACCAGCCGGACTTCGAGCTCTACGACGAGCGGTTCGATCCCCGCACCGGCGAGGGGGAGGTCGAGATCTGGATCCCCCTGCGGGCCTGACGGGGGCGGTGGCGTGCTGTTCACGCGCGAGGTGCTGGAGAGAATCCGCCGCGGCGAGATCTCGCTCGCCTTCCGCCGGATGCGCCGGCCCACCGTCAGGCCCGGCGGGCGGCTTCGCACCGCCGCCGGCATCCTCGCCATCGACGGGGTGAGCGAGGCCGATCCCGCGGCGATCACGGCGCAGGAGGCGCGGGATGCCGGATACGCGAGCGCCGAGGCGCTTCTGGAGGCGCTCCCGCCACCGGAGCGCGGCCCGCTCCTGAAGGTGCGCGTGCGCCACGCGGGGGCCGACCCGCGCCTTGCCGCCGCGCGCGAGCCCCTCGACGACGCCGGACTGGCGCGCGTGCGCGACGGTCTCGCCCGCCTCGGCCGCCGGCAGGACGGCGCCGAGGCCGAGGCGGTCAACATCGCGATCCTGCGCCTCCTCGAGGGCGCGCGCGGCACGCCCGCCCGCCGCCTGGCCGCTGGCCTCGGGATGGAGACGGCCGCCTTCAAGCGCCGCGTCCGGGGGCTGAAGGCGCTGGCCCTGACGGAGAGCCTTTCCGCCGGCTATGCGCTGACGCCGCGGGGGGAGGACGTCCTCGCCCGTCTCGGCGGCGGGACGAAGCGCCCGGACGCGGCGGGCGATCAGGACCGCTGACGGACGAGGGCGGCGGCGACGCGGGACCTCAGCTCCGGCAGGAGCTCGGCCTCGAACCAGGGGTTGTTCCGGATCCAGGCGTTGTTGCGCCAGGAGGGGTGCGGCAGGGCGATCACAGTGCGCGGCGCCGTGGCGGCGACGATCTCCCGCCAGTCGCGGACGGTGTCGGTGAGGGACCGGCGGAGCGTCTGCGGCAGGTGGTACGAGAGCGAATGCTTGCCGATGCACAGGACGAGGGCGAGCTGCGGCATGGCGGCGAAGAGGTCGTCGTGCCAGCGCGCCGCGCACTCGCGCCGGGGCGGCAGGTCACCGCCCTTGCCGTCGTAGCCCGGAAAGCAGAAGCCCATGGGAATGATCGCGATCAGGTCGGGGTCGTAGAAGGTCGCCTCGTCGACGCCCATCCACGCGCGCAGCCGCACGCCGGACGGGTCGTGGAACGGGATGCCGGCGACGTGCGCGCGGTTGCCGGGCGCCTGGCTCGCGACGACGAGGCGGGCGCGCGGCGAGACCTGGAAGATCGGCCGCGGCTCGTGGGGGAGCGGGCGCTCCGCCTCCCGGCAGATGCGACAGGCGCGGATCGCGGCGAGCTGGTCGTGAAGCGGCGGAACGACGCGGCCGGAGCCGGCGTCCTCCCGGCGCGGCGGCGTTGCTGTCGTGCAAGGCGCGTTCCCGCCGGTGGCGAGGCGGCGGCTCACACCGGCCCGTCCACCCCCGCCTCCGCGAAGGTGGCCATGCCCGCATGGCAGGCGGCCGCGGCCTTCAGGACGGGGATCGCGAGCGCTGCGCCCGTTCCCTCGCCGAGGCGCATTCCAAGGTCGAGGAGCGGCTCGGCGCCGAGGCGCTCCAGCGCCCGGCCGTGGGCCGCCTCCGCCGAGCGGTGGGCGAAGAGGCAGTGGGAGATCGCGTCCGGCGAGAGGGCGTGGACCACCGCGGCGGCCGCCGTCGCCACGAATCCGTCCACCACCACGGGGACCTTCTGGCTCCGCGCGGCGAGGATCGCGCCCGCCATCGCGGCGATCTCCCGCCCGCCGGCGCGGCGCAGGATCTCGAGCGGGTCCCTCTCGCCGCCGAGGCGGGCGACGGTGCGGTCGACGACGGCGATCTTGCGGGCGAGCGCCTCCCCGGCGACGCCCGTCCCCGCGCCGCACCATGCCGCCCCGCCACCGCCCCACAGGGCGGCGTAGACCGCGGCGGCGACCGTGGTGTTGCCGATCCCCATCTCCCCGAGGCCGAGACAGTCCACCTGGTTCGCGATCGCCTCGAGCCCGAAGGCCATGGTCGCGGCAACGTCCCTCTCGGTGGCGAAGGCGTCCTCGACGGCGATGTTGCCGGAGGGCACGTCGATCGCGAGGTCGAACACGGAAAGGCCGATGCCGCCGGCCGTGCAGAGCTGGTTGATGGCGGCGGATCCGGCCCGGAAGCCTGCCAGCATCTGCGCGTTGACGCTCGCCGGGTAGGCCGACACGCCCTCGTCGGTCACGCCGTGGCTCGCCGCGAAGACGACGATGCGCGGCCGCTCCACCACGGGAGGCGCCTTGCCGGTGACGGCGGCGAGCCACTCGGCGAGCGCCTCCAGCCGGCCGAGGGAGCCCGGCGGCTTCGTCAGCGACGCCTCGCGCGCACGGGTGGCGGCGACGGCAGCCGCGTGGTCGGGCCAAGGCGCGAGGGCGAGCGCGCGGAAGTCGTCGAAGGGCGAAGCGCCCCCGTTGCCGGTCATGCGAAGGCGCCGGTCATGCGAACGTGCCGGTCATGGGAACGTGCCGGTCATGGGAACGTGCCGGTCATGGGAACGTGCCGCTCATGGGCGAGGCCTCACGGATGAAGGACGAGACGGTCCCGCCGGACCTCGTAGCCGTCGAGCCGGTTGAGGAAGGTGAGGCCGAGAAGGCTCTGGTCGAGGTCCCCCGGCTGGGCGACCGCCGCGCGCACGCCGCGAAGGGCGATCCCGCCGACGGTCACCTCCTGGAGACGCACCGGGGCGACCCGCGTCATCCCGCTCGCGGTCATCACCGGCAGGCGGAAGTCGAGGGAGGACGTTTCGAAGCCGGCCCTCAGGGCGTCCGCCGCGGTCAGCACCACCATGCTCGCCCCGGTGTCGAACAGGAAGTCGACCGGCGCGCCGTCCACCCGCCCGTCGAGCACGAAGTGGCCGCCGAAGGCGCGGTGGACCACCACCCGTTCGGCGTCGTCGTAGGTGACGCCCGGCACCAGGACGGACATGACGTCGCGCCCCACCGTCTCGAGCGGGCCCCTGTAGGTGTAGAGGGCGATGAGACCGAGGAAGAGCGCACCCCAGAAGAACAACGTGCGCACGATGGAAGGAAGGCCGATCCCGCGCATCGTGAAGAGGATGAGCACGAACACGACGAGCAGGATGACGAGCTTGACCGCCTGCGGCCCGGTGTCGTCGAGCGTGACGACCTCCACGGCGAGGGCGGGCGCCGGGAGCGTGGCAGCGACGACGCCGGCCGCGCACAGGCCCGCGCCGAGGGCGCAGACCCGCTTGCGCAGCCGAACCTTCCCGCGATCCTCATGCATCGTCATGTCGCCCAGATAGTGAAGGCCGCCAGATATGTAAGGTCGCCGAGGACCACCGCAGCACCGATGACGTCGCCGGTATGGCCCCCGATCTTCCTGTCGGCAAGGCTCGCCACAGCCTTGGCCGAAAGGGCCGCAGCGCCCGCCGCGACGAGGACGCCGAGCGGCGCGCGCCACGCGAGGAGGAGCACCGTCACGAGAAGGCCGAGGAGGACCGCGCGGCGGAAGGTGGCGGTCGTCGGCCGCCCCATGGCGGAGGCAAGCCCGTCCTCGCGCGCGTTCGGAAGGCCGACCCACGGGTAGAGCGCGACCGTCCGCCCCGCCACCGCCGCAGCCACGAGGAGGAGCGCCGCCGTCGCGAGCCCCGCCTCGATCGCCTCCGCGAGGAGCGCCACCTTGGCGAGGACGGCGAGGACGAGCGCCAGGACGCCGTAGGTCCCGATGCGGCTGTCGCGCATGATCTCGAGCCGGCGCAACCGCGCCGCGCCGCCCCAGAAGCCGTCCGCGCAATCCGCGAGCCCGTCCTCGTGGAGCGCGCCGGTGACGACGACGAGCGCCGCAACGGCGAGCGTCGCCGCGAACAGGGAAGAGGCGCCGAGAAGGGACGCCAGAAGAAGGAGCCCCGCCGCCGGCGCCGCCACGGCGACGGCCGCGAGGGGCACCGCCCAGACCGCCTCCGCGAGGGCGGGAACGTGGCGGGCGGGCGGAACGGGTAGGCGCGAGTAGAAGCCGATCACGACGAGGACGGCGTCGGCGAAGGCCGGGCGGGTGGTGCTCAAGCGACGGTGATCCCCGCGGAAGGTTCGGCGGCGCGGCGCCCCTTCCCCGCGGCCGGCTGCCGCGCGGTCTGCCGAAATGTCCTCGTCATGCGGCCCTCGCCTCGCGGTGGGCGCGGGCGCGCCCGGCCTCCGCCTCCACCGCGTCGATGGCGGCCGCGAGGACGTCCGGCCCGGCGCCCGGCGCCTGCCCCGCCACGGTGAGCGTGCGGCGGAAGATCCGCGCCCCGGGCGCGCCGTGGAAGAGGCCCAGCATGTGCCGCACGACGTTCGACAGCCGCCCGCCGCGCGCGATCCACGCCTCGGCGTAGGGCACCATCGAGCGCGCCACGGCGAGGCGGTGGGCGAACCCTTCCCCCCCGGTGTGGCCGGCGAGCTCGGCGAGGAGCGCCGGCCGCTGGTAGGCGGCACGGCCGATCATGACCCCGTCGACCAGGGCGAGCTGCCCTGCCACCGCCGCAGCGTCCGCGATTCCTCCGTTGATGCCGACGAAGGTGTCGAGCCTCGCGTGGAGGCGGTGGACGCGGGCGTAGTCGAGGGGCGGCACGTCCCGGTTCTGCGCCGGCGACAGCCCCTTCAGCCATGCCTTGCGCGCGTGGACCCAGATGGCGGAGACGCCCGCCGCCACGGCAGCGTCCGCGACGGCGTCGAGCGCCACCTCGGTGTCCTGCTCGTCCACGCCGAGGCGGCACTTGAGCGTGACGGGAAGCCTCCCCTCCCCCATCGCCGCGAGGCACTCCCCGACGAGCGCGGGCTCGCGCATGAGGCACGCACCGAAGCGGCCGCCCTGCACGCGGTCGGACGGGCAGCCGACGTTGAGGTTCACCTCGTCGTAGCCCCGTTCGGCGGCGATGCGGGAGGCGCTGGCGAGCTCCTCGGGCTCGGCGCCGCCGAGCTGGAGGACGAGCGGGCGCTCCTCCGCCGAGAAGCCGAGGAGGCGTTCGCGGTCGCCGAACAGGATCGCCTTCGCCGTCACCATCTCCGTGAAGAGGCGCAGCGACGGGTTGAGGCGGCGGTGGAAGACGCGGCAGTGCCTGTCCGTCCACTCCATCATCGGCGCGACGGCGATGGTTCCGCGGTCCATGGCGGCAGGTCTCGTCATGGCCGCTACATGGCCACGCATGGCCGTCCGCCGCAAGACGCGCCGCCAGGGGGCGAGCGGCCCCGGCGGCGCCCGCCTCAGCGCGGCTCCGACATCAGCCCGCGCACGATGGAGTAGCACGCGAGGAGCAGCACCGCCGCGAACGGGAAGCCCGTCGACACCGCCATCGCCTGGAGCGCCGCGAGCCCGCCCGCCATCAGGAGCGCGATGGCGACGAGGCCCTCGAACGTGCACCAGAACACGCGCTGGAACACCGGCGCGTTCACCTTGCCGCCCGCCGTGATGGTGTCGATGACGAGCGAGCCCGAGTCGGACGACGTCACGAAGAACACGATCACGAGGACGATGCCGACGAACGAGGTGATCGCCGCCAGCGGCAGCTCCTCCAGCATCTCGAAGAGCTTCAGCTCGAGCGGGGCCCCACCGATGGCCTCTGCGCCCCCCTCGATGAGCGCGATCGCCGTCCCGCCGAACGCCGTCATCCAGAAGACCGACACGAGCGAGGGGATGACGAGGACGAAGATCAGGAACTCGCGCACCGTCCGCCCCCGCGACACGCGCGCGATGAACATGCCGACGAACGGCGACCAGGAGATCCACCACGCCCAGTAGAACGCCGTCCATCCCTGGCTGAAGTTGGCGTCCTCCCGTCCGAACGGGTTCGACAGCGGCAGCAGGTAGGTGAAGTAGGCGACGAGGTTCTGGAAGAAGCCCGTCAGCACCGCGAGCGGCATTCCGACCGCCACCACGAACAGGACGAGGAGCGCCGCGAGCCCCATGTTGATCTCCGACAGCACCTTCACGCCGCCGTCGAGCCCGCGCAGCACCGAGATCAGGGCGAACGCGGTGATGACGACGATGAGGACGACGAGGATCGCGGCCGAGTTCAGCGTCTCGTCCTCGTTGCCGTAGGGAAAGCCGAGGAAGGTCTGTGTGCCCGCCGCCGGATCGCCCGAGCCGAACAGGAAGGCAAGGCCCGCGGCCGCCTGCTCCGCCCCGATGCCGAGGGAGGTGGCGAGGCCGAACAGGGTCGCGAACACGGCGAGGATGTCGATGACGTGTCCCGGCCAGCCCCAGATCCGCTCGCCGAAGACGGGATAGAACATGGAGCGCACCGAGAGCGGCAGACCCTTGTTGTAGGTGAAGAGCGCGAGCGCCAGTGCCACCACGGCATAGATCGCCCAGGGGTGGAGGCCCCAGTGGAAGATGGTGGCGGCCATGCCGAGCTCGCGGGCGGCCTGCGGATCGCCGGCCGCGGCGCCGAGGGGCGCCCAGTCGGTCCTCACGCCCCCGTCCCCGACGGCGACGCCGCCGAGCGCCGCCTCGTAGTGGGAAATCGGCTCCGACACGCCGTAGAACATCAGCCCGATGCCCATGCCGGCGGCGAACAGCATGGAGAACCAGCCGACATAGGAATAGTCCGGCGTCGCCTCCTTGCCGCCGAGCCGCACCGAACCGAGCGGCGACACGATGAGGGCGAGGCACAGGAGCACGAAGACGTTGCCGGCGAGCAGGAAGAACCAGTCGAGATTGACGGTCAGCCAGTTGCGCATCGCCGCAAACACATCACCCGCCGCCTCGCCGAAGACGATCGCGAGGACGGTGAACAGGATGACGACGGTGCCGGAGATGACGAAGACGGGATTGTGGATGTCGAGGTCGGGGGGCCGATCTTCGGCGTGATGTTGTCCTGACCGATGGTGTAGTCCGTCTCGATCAGGTTGACGTCCCCTTCTGGCGGCGGGACGAGTTCCGCGTCGGTACCGGTGGTCATGGGTGAATTCCTCGTTTGCGGAGCCCTTCGGGCTTGTCGGCGGGGTGTCTCCTGCTGGCGCGGACGGCCGCGCGCTGTCAGCGGACGATGAAGACGGACGTGGCGGCGTGGGTGGCGAGCCGCACCGCGTGGGACGACCATACCCGCTCGAGCAGCCCGGGCACGTGGGACGCCATGACGACGAGGTCGGCGCCCGTCTCCTCCACGGCGCGGGCGAGCGTCTCGTCGAGGTCGATCGCGGGATCGTGGCTCGTGTAGGCCTTCGAGCTGGCGCAGATGCCGTGCTCGGCCGCCTGCGCCTGCGCGAACGCCTCCAGCTTCTGCGCGAACTCCGAAGGAGAATGGGCGACCTCGCTCGGCGTGTTCGTCGTCACGGACACGTAGACGATCGGCACGGAGAGACTTCGCGAAAGACTTGCGGCAGTGGCAAGCGCCTTGTCGAGATGGTCCCGGTGGGAAAGATCGACCGGAACCATGATCTTTTCATACATGATGGCGCCTCGTTTTCGTGAAATGTCCCAGACTGGTCGCATCCGGTTGTCACGCATCGGGCGCGAGGGGTCAACGCCGCGGGGCGGATGCGGCGTGCCGGCGGCCGTGGCGCATCCGGCCTTCCGGTGACGTGTCGGCGCGGACGCGCGGCCTCGGCGCGGCCTCAGCCGGCGAAGCGGCGCTCGGGGAGGCCGCCGACGGGAAGGCCCGTGACGGCGAAGAGGCCGCCGGCGAGCGGCTCGTCGGCGCCCGCCCCTTCGCCGATGGACGTCACGTAGAGCGTCGCAAGGTCCCGCCCGCCGAACATCGGGCGCGAGGGCCGCACGACGGGCATCTCGACGATCATGTCCACCACCCCCTTCGGGGTGAGACGCACGAGCTGGGAGCCGCCGACGCCGGCCATCCAGTAGCAGCCGTCGGCGTCCACCGTTGCCCCGTCCGGACGCCCTGCCACGGCCCGCGTGTCGAAGAAGACCGAAGGCGCGCCCGGCGTTCCCGTGGCCGTGTCGTAGGGCGCGGACCAGACCGTGCGCACGCCGGGAGACGAGTCGGAGAAGTACATGGTCAGCCCGTCCGGCGAGAAGGCGAGGCCGTTGGGCGTGCCCATCCCCGAGCGCCATGCCGTCAGCGAAAGGTCGGGGTCGAGGCGGTAGAGCGTCCCTTCCGGCGGGCGCGGCTCCTTCATCGACATGGTGCCGAGCCACCAGCGGCCCTGCCGGTCGGTGGCGGCGTCGTTGAAGCGGCTGTGCGGCCTGTCCCGCTCCGGCGCCGCGATCAGCAACCGCGCCCCCGTCGCGAGGTCGAGCGCGTAGAGACCGGACTGGCACCCCGCCACGGCGCCGCCCCGCTCGCGCAGGACGACGCAGCCGACGCGCTCGCCCACATCGAGCGGCTCAGCAGGTCCGTGCACCGGATCGAAGCGGTGGACGAGGCCCGCCTCGATGTCGACCCAGATGAGCGCCTTCTCGGCGACGTCCCACACGGCCCCCTCGCCGAGGCGCGCACGGGCATCGTGCACGCAATCGACCCGCGGGCCGCGCGCGATCACGCGAAGTTCGCGACCGACTCCACCCCGAGCGCGGAGAGGGCGGCCCGCACGATGCCGGCCGCGTCGAGACCGGCGGCAGCGTACATCGCCTCCGGCTTGTCCTGGTCGATGAAGGCGTCCGGCAGGGTGAGCGGACGGATCTTCACGCCCGTGTCGAGGGCGCCCTCGCGCGCGAGGAGATGGAGGACCTGGCTGCCGAAGCCGCCGTCGGACCCCTCCTCGATGGTGATGAGCACCTCGTGCTCGCGCGCGAGGCGCAGCACGAGGTCGCTGTCGACGGGCTTTGCGAAGCGCGCATCCGCCACGGTGGTGGAGAGGCCGCGCGCGCCAAGCTCCTCCGCCGCCCGCAGCGACGCGCCGAGCCGGCCGCCGAAGGAGAGGATCGCGATGGCGCTTCCCTCCCGCAGCACCCGCCCGCGCCCGATCTCGAGCGGAACGCCCTTCTCCGGCATCTCGACGCCGATGCCCTCCCCGCGGGGATAGCGGAAGGCGATCGGCCCCTCGTCGTAGGCGGCGGCGGTGGCGACCATGTGGACGAGATCGGCCTCGTCGCCCGGCGCCATCACGACCATGCCCGGAAGGCAGCCGAGATAGGCCGTGTCGAAGGCGCCGCAGTGGGTCGACCCGTCGGCGCCCACGAAGCCCGCCCGGTCGATGGCGAAGCGCACCGGCAGGCCCTGGATCGCGACGTCGTGGACCACCTGGTCGTAGCCGCGCTGAAGGAACGTCGAGTAGATGGCGCAGAACGGCTTCATCCCGCCCGCGGCGAGCCCCGCCGCGAAGGTGACGGCATGCTGCTCGGCGATGCCGACGTCGAAGGTGCGCTCCGGAAAGACCTTCTCGAAGAGGTCGATCCCCGTGCCCGACGGCATGGCGGCGGTGATGCCGACGATGCGATCGTCCCTGTGCGCCTCCTCGATCAGCGCCTGGCCGAACACCTTGGTGTATTGCGGCGCGTTGGAGAGGGCCTTCGCCTGCTTGCCGGTGATCACGTCGAACTTCGAGACGCCGTGATACTTGTCGGCGGAGTTCTCGGCCGGCGGGTAGCCCTTGCCCTTCTGGGTGACGACGTGGACGAGGACCGGCTTGTTGTCCGCGTCCCGAACGTTCTTCAGGACCGGCAGGAGATGGTCGAGGTTGTGACCGTCGATCGGGCCGACGTAGTAGAAGCCGAGCTCCTCGAAGAGGGTGCCGCCCATGGCGATCCCCTTGGCGAACTCCTCCACCCGGGCGGCGCCGCGGGCGACGAACTTGGGCAGGCGCCGGGCCATCCCCTTCATCGCCTCGCGCAGCGAGACGTAAGGCTCGCCGGAGGCGAGGCGCGCCAGGTAGGCCGACATGGCGCCGACCGGCGGCGCGATGGACATGTCGTTGTCGTTGAGGATGACGATGAGCCGCGCGTCGCGCGCGCCGGCGTTGTTCATCGCCTCATAGGCCATGCCCGCCGACATGGCGCCGTCGCCGATGACGGCGATCACCTCGTGATCACCGCCGGTAAGGTCCCGCGCCGTCGCGAAGCCGAGGCCGGCGGAGATGGACGTCGACGAGTGCGCCGCGCCGAACGGATCGTACTCGCTCTCGGCCCGCTTCGTGAAGCCCGAGAGCCCGCCCCCCTGCCGCAGCGTCTTCATCCTGTCGCGCCGGCCGGTGATGATCTTGTGCGGATAGCACTGATGGCCGACGTCCCAGATCAGGACGTCCTGCGGCGTGTTGAAGACGTAATGGATGGCCGTCGTCAGCTCGACGACGCCCAGCCCGGCGCCCAGATGGCCGCCAGTCACCGACACGACCTCGATCAGCTCGTCCCGGAGCTCGTCCGCAAAGGGCCGAAGCTCCTTCTCGGACAGCATTCTGAGGTCCTTGGGGGTGTTCACCCGATCCAGCAGCTTGCGCACCTTCGGCCCCGTCAGTTCCCGTGAGTGTCAATCAGGATAGACAACACGGCGTGTAAATCAACCATTTCTAAGGTCCGGACGGACAGAAACGACATTGCCCGCCCGAACCGCCCCGTAAAGGCGCACGTGACGCTTTGGGCGCTGGCCGCGACACCATAACCCGACGGTGTCGCGGCCGGCCAACAGGATCTCAATGCGCGCTGATCGCGCGCTCATCTCAATGCGCGCTGATCGCGCGTTCGATGCCGTCGACGGGCTGGTTCGTCAGCTCCTTGGCGAGGTCGAAGAGGAGGCGCGACTGCACCTCCTTGTGGAGCGCCTTGCGCATCTCGCCGAGCACCACGGCGGGCGCGGCGATGATGAGCTTGTCGTAGGCGCCCGCGTGGGCGGCCTTGTAGAGCCGGTCGGCGATCTCCTTCGCGAAGCGGCCCTTCTCGAGGCGGTGCCAGTCGGTCTCCTCGAAGCCGCTCACGTGCTGGACGCTGGGGACGCGGCCGGGGCGCGGTGCATCCTCGTAGCGGCCCGGCCTGTCGGTGCCCTGCTCGCGGGTCGGTGGGTTCTCGTGCTCCATCTCGCGGATCACCGTGAGGTTCGGAAAGGCCTCGTCGCCGTCGTTCCTGAGGAACAGCGCCTTCTCGCCGTCGCCGACGACGACCCATGCGCCGGACGGAATCTTCGCCATGGTCTCCTCCGTGTTCACGGGCTTTCAACCGGTGGCGGGGCGCGGCGTTCCGGCGGGCCTCAGGGTGCGCGCGAGGACGTCGAGCCAGTTGCGGTAGCAGATCCGGTCGACGAGTTCGGCGCCGTATCCGGCGGCCTCCATCGCGGCGACGAGGTTCGGCAGCCCCGCAGCGTCCGTGATGGCCGCCGGGATGAAGGCGCCGTCGAAGTCCGACCCCAGCGCGACGCCGCGGGGGCCGAGCTTCTCGAGCATGTGGTCGAGGTGGCGCGTCATCGTCGAGAGCGGCGTGTCCGCGTTCCGCCGCCCGTCCTCACGCAGGAAGAAGGTGGCGAAGTTGAGACCGGCGACCCCCTCCGAATCGCGGATCGCGTCCATCTGCGCGTCCGTCAGGTTGCGCGAGACCTTGCACAGGACGTGGGCGTTGGAGTGCGTCGCCACGAGCGGCGCCTCGGAGTAGCGGGCAACGTCCCAGAACCCCTTCTCGTTGAGGTGTGAGACGTCGACCATGATGCCGAGCTCGTTGCACGCCTTCACGAGCGCGACGCCGCGGTCGGTCAGCCCCTCGCCGATGTCTGGCGTCGAAGGAAAGCGGAAGGGGACGCCCTCGCCGAAGATCGTCGGCCGGCTCCACACCGGGCCGATGGAGCGCACACCCGCCGCATGGAGCGTCTCAAGCTCGTCGAGGTCGCGGCCGATGGCCTCCGCCCCCTCGAGGTGGAGCACGATGGCGAAGGCGCCGGCCGCGTGGGCCGCGCGGATGTCCTCGGCGCTGCGGCAGATGCGCACCGCGCCCTCCGAGATGCGCTCGAGGCGGAAGGCGATGGCGAGCTGGCCGAGGGTGACCGACAGCGCCCGCGGCTGCTCGACGGGCTCGAGCACGGACGCCCGCGCGCTCGCGGTCGACGGTGGCTTTGCGGGAGGACGGCGCGCATCGGGAACGAACACGGCGAAGAGCCCGCCCGTGAGGCCGCCCCTGCGGGCACGCGGCAGGTCGAGCTGGCCGTCGAGGCCGGTCGACAGGAATCGCGCGCCCGTGCGGTCGTGCTGCCACAGGCGCAGGAGAACGTCGTTGTGGCCGTCGAAGATGCGTTGCGTCACGGCTCCCACCCCGTCGGGGAGCGACGCCCTATCGCCCCGATCATCCGGTCAGTCAAGCGAGCGGGCCGCACGGATCTCGGCGAGCGCCTCCGCCGCGCCCTCGGCGTCCATGTCCTGCACGAAGCGTTCCACGAACGGGGCGACGGCGGCGCGCCATGGCGCCTGGTCCACCTGGACGAGGCGCGCGCCCCTCTCGACGGAGCGGGCCATCGCCTCGTCCTGCTCGGCTTCGGCGAGCGCGTCGAATCGGGCCGCGGCCTCCTCCGCCGCGCGCTGGAAGAGCGCCCTCTCCTCGTCGTCGAGACCCTCCCAGAAGGCGCGGTCGAAATAGATGACGCCGATCGCCCAGATGTGCGCCGTCTCGGTCAGGACGGGCGCCACCTCGTGGAGCTTCAGCGCCTCGAAGCCGGATTTCGTCATGTCCATCGCCTCGACGACGCCGGAGGAGAGCGCCGAATAGGCCTCTGTGATGGGAAGGGCCGTCGGATTGGCGCCGAGGAAGCGCCAGAGCTCCACGTGAAGGTCGCTCTGGAGGACGCGCATCGTGAGGCCATCGACGTCGTCGGGAAGGGCGAGCGGCTCGGTGCCGAGGAGGTGGCGGGCGCCGAAGACGATGAAGGCGGGCGCCTCGAACCCCTCATCGCGATAGAGGCCCTTCAGCCGCTCGCCGAACGGCCCCTCGAGGACGCGCCGGATGTGCGCGCGGTCCTCGAACAGGAAGGGAAGGTCGAGGACTGCGCCCTCGGGCACCCAGGTGGTCAGGTTCGCCGCGGTGGAGAGAGCGCCCGTGATGGCACCGAGCCGGATCGCCTCTGCCTCCTCCTTCTCGCCGCCGAGGGCGCCGGAGGTGACGATGCGAACGTCGTAGCGGCCGGGCCTTTCCTCCTCGAGCACCTCGGCGAAGCGGACCCAGGCGAGGGACTGCGGCTTGTCCGGCCCGTACTGCGAGGTGACGGTGAGACGCTCCTGCGCGGCCGCGGCGACCGGCGCGAGGAGGACTGCCAGGAGAACGGCAAGGCGGATCATGGCGGCACCCGATGGTTCGCGTTGGTGCGGACGGTGCGTCACAGAAGGCGCACCAGCCCGACGCCGAGAGCCGGGCCTGCGGCGATCATGCCGAGCCCCGCGGCAAGTGCCAAGAGATAGGGCAGGATGGCGCGATAGACCCCCCTCGCCCCCGAGACGTCCTTCACGACGAGGACGAGCATCCCGACCGGCGGCGTGAGGCCCCCGAGAAGAAGCGCGATCGTGAGGACGAGCGCTGCGTGGACCGGGTCGGCCCCGGCGGCCGCCGTGGCGGGGACGAGCACGGGCAGGACGAGGAGGATCGCGGCCCCGACGTCGAGCGCCGTCCCGACGAGGAGGCAGAGCGCGACGGCGGCCAGGAGGACGACGGTCGACGGCCCGTCAGGCAGCAGCGCAGAGACGTCGACACCGCTCGTCGCGAACAGGAACCCCACGGGCGCCGCGGCGGCGATCAGGATCGCGACGCGCCCCGTCTGGACGGCGGCCTCCTCGAGCGCCTCGACGAGCGCGCGCGTCCCCCGCACGCGCACCGCGAAGACTGCGGCGACGGCGACCGCGAGGAGCCCCGCCTCGACAGCCGTCACGAGCCCGAGCCTCAGGCCGCCGAGGACGCCGCCGGCGATGAGGACCGGCGGCACCAGGCCCGCGAGGACCGCCCGGCCGGACGGGACGGCGACGGACCGCTCCACCGCGTCGGGCGATCCTGCCGGCGCGCGGCGGGGCGGCGTCAGGCGGACGGCGACCCACAGCACCACCGTCAGCACGAGCCCCGCGCCGACACCGGCGAGCCAGAGCGCGCCGACGGACTGGTCGGTCGCCGCCGCCGCGAGGAGGAGCGCGATGGACGGCGGCAGCACGTTGGGAAGCACTGCGGACGCCGCAGTCACCGCGGCCGCACGCCCGGCGGGATAGCCTGCCGCCACCATGCCCGGCACCAGGAGCCGCGCCCCCATGGCGGCGTCCGCCACGGAGGAGCCCGAGACGCCGCCGAAGAGGAGCGACGCGATGACGTTCGCCTCGCCGAGGGCGGTGCGCCGGGCGCGGGCGAGCCAGAGGGCCGCGGCGACGATCCTCTCGCCGACGCCCCCCGCCACCATCAGCGCCGCGGCGAACACGAAGAGGGGCACTGCGAGGAGGACGTAGGGGCCGAGGCCGCGCATCACCGTCTGCGCGAGCGCCGCGTCCGACAGGACACCGGGCGACACGATGACCCCCGCGAGGAGGGCGAGCGCCACGGGCACCCGTGCGGCGAGCGCCGCCGCAAAGACGGCAAGGCCCGCCGCGAAGGGCAGCGGCGGCAACGGCGACAGCGAAAGGGCAAGGCCCGCGGCGCCGGCGAGAAGGGCGGCCGGCCCGCCGAGAAGCGCCGCCGCGAGCGCCAGCGCCGAGAAGGCGGCGGCCGAAAGGAAGCGCCAGGCGGAGGGCCAGCCGAGAACCGGCTCGACGCCGCCGACCCTCCCGGCCGCCTCCCACAGCCCGGCGGCGAGCGAGGCCGCGACGAACGCACCGACGAGGCGGGTGGCAAGACCCTGCAACCCCTCACCTTCGCTCACCAGGGACGCGAGCGCCGCGAAGGCGAGCCCGGCGAACGCCCACTGCGCCACGGTCCCCGCGCCGACCAGCGGAAGGGCGAACGTGCGCGCGACGACGTTCGCCGAGAGCGCCGCGACGATGGCGGCAAGGAGCACCGCCCCCGCGAGCGCACCGACCGCCCGCGGCCAGTCGGAGAGCCGGGTCACGAGGCCCACCTCACGGCGCGACGGCGTCACGGAGCCCCCCCGTCGTGGGGCATCCGCCAAGGACCGCCCCGGTCGTCCTCCCCCGGCAGCTCGCGCCTCTCCTCACCGGCCACCTCTCGCTCTGGATCGGGCAACACGGCCCTTCCGCCCGGTCCGCGAGGGAGCGCAGCGGCGCTGCGACCCTACACCGTTTCCGGACCTGCCGGGCCGTGCGCCCTCACGCCGGCGCGGCAACGGGCCGGCGCCCCGGTCCGTTCCGGCGCGTGCTGCCAAGGCGAAGGCGTCCCGCGCCGCGCCGTCAGCCGCCCCCGCGCCATCGAAGGGCGCTCTGCGCCAGGACCGGCGCTTGCAGCTCAACCCGGGCCCCATTCGGCCGACGGCGCGAGCCTCGCCGGAGCAACTGCCGCTCCGGACATCATCGCTCATGGTCCGGGCCGACGCTCACGGAGCACGATGCCGCGGCCCGATCGCCGGAGCGGCCGGCAGGGCCGGCAGTCGCCGGGCGTCGGCACGTCCTCGCCGGCCGACCGCAGGTGCCGGGTTCAAGCCTCCGAGCCTCGGCCCGTCGCCGAAGGACAGGTCGGTGGCGGATCCGGCGAACGGGCAGGATCCCGATCGCTGCCGGCCGCCGCTCGCCGGTGGACGCCGGGCCTGCCGCACGCAGCCCGCGTGCCGTCGTCGTTCGCGGAAACGGCCGCTAGCCGGCGGGGACGAGGCGTTCCACGCCGCCCTCTCCGGCGACGAGGGCGAGATCGGCGAGGCCCAGGAAAAGGCCGTGCTCCACGACGCCGGGCATCGCGGAGAGCCGGGCCGCGACATCCGCCGGTTCGTCGATCGCGCCGAACGGGCAGTCGAGGACGAAGCCGCCGTTGTCGGTGACGACCGCCGCCCCCTCGGTCCGGCGCAGGACCGGCGCGACGCCGAACGCCCCGGCGATGGCCTCGGCGGTGGCGCGCCAGCCGAAGGGCACCACTTCGACGGGAAGGGGGAAGCGGCCGAGCCGCTCCACCCGCTTCGAGGAGTCGGCGATGACGACGAAACGGCGGGCCATCGCGGCCACGATCTTCTCGCGCGTCAGACACGCCCCGCCGCCCTTGATGAGGGAGAGACCCGGGCCGATCTCGTCCGCCCCGTCGACCGCGATGTCGAGGACGACCGGCGCGCCCTCCGCCTCCATGTCCGCGAGCGCGATGCCGGCGGCGCGGGCCCTGTCCCCCGTGGTGCGCGACGTCGCCACCGCCGCGCCGAGCGCCAGTCCCTCCGCCGCGATGCGCCGCCCGAGCGCATCGACGAACAGGAGCGCCGTCGAGCCCGAGCCGAGGCCGACGGCCATGCCGGGCTCCACCAGCGCGGCGGCAGCCTCCGCCGCGGCACGCTTGGCGTCGATCTCAGGATCAAGGCCCATGCCGCCCTCCCGTCTTGCGTCCACGCTCCCGGTCCATTACGCCCCGCGCACCCGCCGCTTCGGGCCGACCGGACAAGTCCCGCGACGGACAGCACAGGCACGATCCGCGGCGGCACGCAAGCACGGCGTCGACCGTGCCCCTCGGGAGCCCGACTGTCCATGACGGCAGACGCCTGATGCGCCTCGTCCTCCACATAGGATCCACGAAGACCGGCAGCTCGGCGCTCCAGTGGACGCTCCACGCCCGCCGCAGTGCGCTGCTCGCGGAGGCGAACGCCCTCTACCCGGACAGGGGCATCGCCTCCAGCGCCCATCACCTTCTCGCCGCTGCGATCCACCCCGGCGCCTGGCGCCTTCACGCCGACGCACTGCCGCAGGACCGCGCCGCCTACTTCGAGGACACGGCGGCAGCCATCCGCGCCGACGCCGGCGCCACGGGCGCAGGCACCATCGTCCTGTCGAGCGAATACCTCTGGGGGTCCTTCCCGCCGCGCCTCTACCGCACCTTCAGGGAGGCCTTCCCGGACGCCTCTGTGGAAATCGTCGCCTTCCTTCGCCGTCAGGACGAGTGGGCGATCTCGTCCTACCTGCAGGCGGTGAAGTCCGGCGAGGGGCGCGCGTTCGGGGAGTGGGCGGCCCTCAACCTCCTCCGGGAGACGAGCGGGCTCCACTACTTCCGCATCGTCAGCCGCTGGGCCCACTTCCTCGATGCCCGGCGCGTGCACGTCCTGCGCTACGCCGAGGCGCGCCATCACGTCTACGCCTCGTTCTGCGAGCGGCTCGGCCTTCCGGCGCGGACCGACTTCGAGGTCGCCCGCGTCAATCCCTCGCCGTCGGCGGAAGGGCTCCTGCGCCTTCTCGAGGTCAATCGCTCCGACGCCTCCGACGAGGAGAAGAGGGAGCGGCGCAGGGAGATCATGCGGACCCACAGGTCGGACAGGGCGTCGGCAGAGACGCTCATGACCCCGCAGGAGCGGGCGGACATGCTCAGGGCAGGGCCGATATCGGACCGGCTGATCGAAGAGACGTTCCTGAGGGACGGCCGTCCCCTGTTCGAGCCCCTCTCCGAGCCCGTCGCGGCCGAAGGTCGGACCGCGCCCTGAACCAGTCGCTGAGGGCGCAGCCGCGGGAGGGCGCAGCGTTTGCGGGCGCCGCCCACAGCACGTCCATGTCGAGGGCGAGGAGGACGTCGTTGACGCCCACCGGATCCTCGGCGAGGTGCGGGTCGAGGACGCGGCCGCGCCCGTAGGTCGCCAGCCGCTCCCCCTGCGCGCCGAGCCCGAAGGCCACGGTCGGCACCCCGAGGGCGAGCGGCACCGACAGCGCAAAGAGGTGGGTCTCCGGCCAGACGGACGAGGCGAGGGCAACGTCAGGCGCCAGAGTCCGCACCCGCCTCACGGCGTCAGCGTCCCCGTGGTAGCGGCCGTGGACGGTCACCTTCGGCCCGGTCGCGATCTCCCTGAGGCTCGTGTAGCCGACCACGTGGAAGTGGAGCGCAAGACCCCTCTCCCGCGCGTCGAGGATCATGGCGTGGAGGAGGTAGGCCCCCTTGTGCGGCCCGATGGCGCCGAGGACGAGGACGTGGCGGATGCCTTCGCGCCGCGCCGGCCGGTCGATGGGCTGGACCCCCTCGAGCTCGGGCTCGGGATGGCGGTCGACCAAGACCTTGGCCGGATCGGCGAGGCGGCGCGCCCTCACCGCGGCGGCCTCGGACGGCGCGCTCACCACATCGGCGCCGGCGAGGTAGGCACGGAAGCGCTCCCGCCAGTCCTCGATCCTCACCCATTCGTGGTTCACGTGGCTCGCGCCGAGGCAGGGACCGCAGCGCGCAGCGTCCGTCTCGCCGCAATAGCGCTCCTCCGAGTCGATGAACGTGAGGCGCGGGCAGAGCGGCTGGTGGTCGTGCCAGACGTGCCAGTAGGGCCGCTCTGCGCCATCGAGCGCCTCCATCAGGCTCTCGATGCTCGCCATCGACAGGCCCGCGAAGGAATTGACGTGGACGAGATCGGGATCGAGGAGGTCGATGATCTCGCCGAGGATGGCCTTGTGGCGCTCGACGTTGAGGGCCTCGAGGTTGGGCAGGTACGGCATCCGCCGCCGCTCGAAGGGGACGATCCTGGCGAAGCCCTGCGCCAGGGTCTGGACGACGACGGCGCGACGCACCACCCAGCCGAGACCGTTCGCCAGGAGCGCGCTGCGGGTGTTGTCGAGGAAGGTCTCGATCCCGCCGCCGCGCGTGTGGGTGAAGAACAGGACCGAGACCGGGCCGAACGATTCGGCGAGGCGCGCGACGTCGAGGAGGATGCGCGCGGGAAGGAGCGGGTCGGCCTTGATGTGGCGGGCGACGCGGCCGGCGTAGTCGGGGTGCTTGCGCGCGAGGCGGCGCTGCGCCTCGGCCCGCAGAGCCTCGTGGTTGTCGCCGAAGGAGGTGGAGCCGTAGTGGCGCACGTAGACGCCTGTCGCGATCACGTTGCGCCACCCGGCCTTGAGGGCGCGCATCGAGAAGTCGTTCTCCTCGCCGTAGCCGATGCCGAAGGTCGCCGCGTCGAAGTGGCCGAGCTCGTCGAGGGCCTTGCGGCGGATCGCCATCGCGAAGCCGACGGCCGTCGGCACGTCCACCACGCTGCGGCCGTTGGCACGGGCGGCGAGGCGGTCGATGGTCTCCGGCGGCGCCTCGAGCTCGTAGGCGTTGTCCACCGCCGTCTCGGGGTAGCTCGCGATGGTGGCGTTGTTGGAGAGCGGCGTCACCGTCGCGATGGCCGGATCGTCCGCCAACGGGGCCGTCAGGCGGTCGAGCCAGCCGTCGTGGACGATGGTGTCGGCATTGAGGAGGACGACGTCCCGCCCCGGAGAGCGGGCCATCGCGCGGTTGCAGCTCTCCACGAAGCCGCGGTTCGTCTCGTTGACGAGGAGGCGGACGTGGCCCGACGCGCCGAGACGGGCGAGAAGCGCCTTCACGTCCGCCTCGGGCGAGGCGTCGTCCACGACGATGCACTCGAACGGCGTGTCGCACCGTGCCGCGAGGACGCTCCTCAAGGTGGCCGCCACGTGCGGCAGGCTCCTGTAGACGGGGACGATTACGTCCACCGCCGGGAGCGACGGATCCACGACGCGGCGCGGCAGCAGGTCCCAGGCGTCGGCCTCGACCGGTGGCGGCGGCTCGAGGGCGCGGCCCGGCCGCATGAGGCGCTGGCGCCGCACGCCGGAGACCCGCGCCACCCGCCCCTCCTGTCGCCCGTGGGTCAGGTAGTGCTGGAACGGGTTGACCTTCATCTCCTTCACGTCCTGGTACATCTCCAGGTACGCCGTGGTGGAGAACAGCGCGCACGGGTCCTTCCCCTCCTTCCAGCCGGTGAGGATGTAGTGGCGTAGCGGGCCGATCCTGAGGCGCCGCGCGTCGGGGTAGGAGCGGATGTAGAAGGCGTCGTCGAAGTGTTCGCGGATGTCCTCGCGAATGCGCATGTGCCGGCTCGCCTTCAGCTGCCAGCGGATGTTGAGCCACGCCGAGCGCGGCCGCACGAGGAGAGGCAGCACGTTCGCGACGGCCTCCAGAACGCTCATGCCCGCGCCCCGCGGCTCGCCGTCGCTTCAAGGGCTGTGCAAGCTCCCCGGCCGGTGGACACTTCCCGGCCGGCTGCCTCGGTGCCGGCTGCATCGGGGCCGGCTGCATCGGAACCGGAAGTCTCGGGGCCGGAAGTCTCGGGTTCGGGCGTCTCGGGGCCGGGGGTCTCGCCTCCCGGCAAGAACGCGCCGGCGACGGCGCCGCTGCGGTGGCGCACTGGCCGACCGCCGGCATCGGCCGTCCCCGACGTTCGCTGAGGCTGCGCCATCCAGGTCTCCCGTCCCCGGCGCGTCATGAGCCGGGCGCGGATCGACGCCCGATCTCCGCAAGGGTCGCCTGTCGCGCCCGCCGGTCCCGGCGGGACGGCATCACGGCGCGTCGATCGTCACCGCCATTATGGCCGGCCGGGCGGGGGATCAAGTCCTCGGCCGGAAGGGGACCATCCGGCGCAAGCTTCGCCAAAGCCCGAGGGGGAGTCTTCCGCGCCTTTCGATCGGGTCGGACCAAGCGGGTCGGTCGCAGGGCGCACCGACCCTGGATGCAGGCACGTGTCCACCGCTCGATCTGACCGCGACCGCTCGATCTGACCGCGATGGAGCGGATCCGGTGCGCGTCCAGTGCGCGTCCAGTGCGCGTCCAGTGCGCGTCCCATGGTTTGGCGCGTTGCGCGGGCGCCGCCGCCGCGGCCGGCGGTCCCGCCGCCCGCCATCGCCGATGGAGCTCGCGTCAGGCCGCGTGGTTCATGGAGCGGGTGGCGGCGCCGTTGGCGGGCTCGGCCATGGCGCCCGCCCCCGCGAGGGGCGGCGGACGGTCGGTGCAGCGATAGGCGCCCGGCCAGACGCCGCTCTCCAGAAGCTCCCGCACGACCGCCTTCATCTCCGAGAGCACGGCCCGCGTGCTCTGCGAGACGGGCCTCTGGGAGGACGTCGCGAGGAGGAGCGTGCGGGCGAGCGGAGGCTCGACGATGGTGCGCATCACGAGCGCGTCGTCCTCGGTGACGGCGCCGCGCGGCAGGACGCTCGCGAGCCTGTCTTCCCTGACGAGCGCCTTGATGGCTGCGAGCGAATCGAGCTCGGCCTTCACCTCGAGCGTCACCCTGAGGTGCCCGGCGACGCGCTCCAGCATCAGCCTCAACCCGTGGCTGCGGCGCGGCAGGACGAGACCCGCCGCCGCAGCGTCGCGGAACCGCACCGGATCGCCGGCGCGCGTGCCGTCGGTGGTGACGTAGACGACCTCCTCCCTCAGGAGAGGCTCGGTGAGGAAGTGCTGCGTGCGCGTCGCGTCGTGGAGGATCGCGACGTCGAGGAGGCCGTTCGAGAGCCACTCGTTGACGTAGCCGGAGAGCCCCTCGGTGAACTCGAGCTGGAGCTCGGGGTGGCGCGTCGCGACGCGGCGCAGGAGGCGCGGTGCGAGGAGGCGGATCACCGTCGGCGTCGAGCCGATGAGGATCGTCCCCCTCGCGACGCCGCTCGCCTCCCGCACCTCCTCCTCGGCGGCCCTCACCGCGTCGAGGATCTGCGCGGTGTGGCCGTAGAGCTGCCGGCCGGCCTCCGTGAGCTGCACGCCGCGGCCGTTGCGGAAGAAGAGGGGCGTCCCGAGCGCCTCCTCGAGGTTCGCGATCTGCCGGCTCACGGCGGGCTGGGCCACCGAGAGCGCGGCCGCCGCCCGCGAGACGCTGCCGGCGTCCGCGACGCGCTTGAAATAGCGTAGCTGCTTGATCTCCATACCCGACCCTTGCGCACCGGGGCCGGCGCGGCGGCCCCATCCGTTACCGCAGACGACCACCCGCCCCGGCGACGCGACCGCGGCGGACCCCGAAGGGGCCCGGCGGCCGTGCGGCTGAAGGGAGGGCGGCCATTCGCCATGACAGACCGGCCACGCGAGCATGGCGGCCGGGGATGCGAGGGCATCCGAACGGGCGCACCCCTGCCGACGAGGCGAAGGGGCTCCCGCTGAAGCGTCGCCCACCGGTTTAACGGGGCGGCATGGTGCGAGGATTGCGCGCCGGAAGCATGGACCGGCGCGCCGAATGCACGCGCCGCCCGGAGGACCGCACGGACGCGCCCCCGGCCGTCAGAGCCCGTAGCGCTCCCACGCGAGGTGCGCACGCGCCGCGCCGATCGCCTCCTCCGCCGAGAGGCCGACGCCGAAGCGCCCGCGCAGCAGCGAGGAGCGGCCGGGATTGATCACCCGCATCGCCACCCGCTCGCCGTAGCGCTCCCGAAGGACCGTGCGCACCTCCCCGACGGCGTCGGCGAGGCCGAGGCGCACCCCCGCCGTCCCGGACCAGAAGCGCCCCGTGAAGAGGTCGGGATCGTCCCGCAGCTTCTCTCCGCGGCGCTCGCGGATGGCCGCGACGAACGCCTCCTGCACGTCCTTCTGGACGGAATGGAGGATCTCGACGTCCTCCGCCCGCTCCGGCCGGAAGGGGTCGAGGATCGCCTTGTTCTCGCCGATGGTGTAGACGCGCCGCTCGACGCCGATCCTCTGGAGAAGCTCGGGAAATCCGAAGGTGGCCGTGACGACGCCGATGGAGCCCACGATGGACGCCGGATCGACGAAGATCTCGTCGCCCGCCGCGGCGAGCCAGTAGCCCCCCGAGGCGGCGACGTCCTCCACGAAGGACAGGACGGGCCGCTCCTTCTCCTGCGCGAGCGCGCGGATGCGGCGGTAGATGAGCGATGACTGCACAGGCGAGCCGCCGGGCGAGTTGACAGCGAGCACGACGGCGGGCGCGCGCATGGCGAACGCCTTGGCGAGCGCGAGCTCCACCGTCGCGAGCGAGAGCCCCGGCCTCAGCGAGGTGCCCATGCCGATGGCGCCCGAAAGGCGCACAACGGGAACGATCGTCCGCTTCTTGAATGGCCACATCTCGCCGGTCTTCTCCCTCGCTCGCGCGCGCCCTGTCCAGCGCGCCCGCCCTCATGTGGGTCGCGCACGACCCGCCTCCACCGCAAAGCAACCGATCGCCCCCGGCAAGGGCCGGGCAGGAAGGCCGCCCTCAGGAGAGCGGCGGCAGGCCGTGGGCCTCCTCGAGGCGGCGGCGGATGGCGAGGAGATCGCGCCAGGCCTTCGCCTTCTCGCCCGGCGTGCGCAGGAGATAGGCGGGGTGGAACGTCGGGATCGCGTCGATCCCGGCGCCCTCATCCGCCGCAGCGCCGTCCGGCGGCAGGCGGAACCAGCGACCGTGCTCGCGCGTGACGCTGACGTTGACCCGCAGCAGCGTCTTCGCCGCGGCACCGCCGAGGAGGACGAGCACCTTCGGCCCCACGAGCGCGATCTCGCGGCGCACGAACACCTCGCAGGTCGCCGTCTCGATGGGGCTCGGCGTGCGATTCGCGACGGGTCGCCAGGGGATGACGTTGGAGATGAAGACATCGCCACGGGCAAAGCCGATGGCCGCGAGCATCTTCTCGAGGAGCCTGCCGGAGGGGCCGACGAAGGGGCGGCCGGCCTCGTCCTCGTCCGCCCCGGGCGCCTCGCCGACGAACATGAGCGGCGCGCCGACAGGCCCCTCGCCGAAGCAGGTGGAGCGCGCTGTCGCCTTGAGGGGGCATCCCTCGAAGGCGGCGAGGGCGGCGCGAAGCGCCTCGAGGCTGCCGGCCTGCCGCGCCGCCTCGCGCGCGGCGAACACGGCCTCCTCCCCCTCCGCCGGAAGCGCCGGCGGGACGGCGGCGGCAGGCGGTGTCGACGGTGGCGAAGGGGTGGCCGGCAGGGCGCGCGACGATCTGGCCGCGCCGCCGCGGTGCCGGGGCGTCTCGCGGGCAGGCGCGGCGCGCGCATGGGCGAGCGGCGCACGCTCCGGCTCGGCGAAGCGGTCCTGCGGCGTCTCCTCGAGCCTCACGGTGACGCCCGACGCCCTCAGGAAGTCCTCGAGCGAGCGCCGCGCCGATTGTGCCTCTTCCATGAGCCCCTACCTTCGCACTATCACCCACCTAACGGCGGCCGGCCGCGGCTGTCGAGACGAAGCCCCGCCGCGCGACGCGGCAGCCCGCCGAAAGCCCCGCGAGAGCGACGGACCCGCCGAAGGAGCCCCGATGGAGATCGAGCGCGAGCGCATGGACTACGACGTGGTGATCGTCGGCGCTGGCCCCGCCGGCCTCGCGACGGCGATCCGCCTCAGGCAGCTCGCGCAGGAACGCGGCGAGGAGATCTCGGTCGTCGTCGTGGAGAAGGGCTCGGAGGTCGGCGCCCACATCCTCTCGGGCGCCGTCATCGACCCCGTCGGCCTCGACCGCCTCGTGCCTGACTGGCGCACCGACGAGGCGTGCCCGCTGAAGACGGCGGTCACGCGCGACGTCTTCCGCTACCTCGGCCCGGCCGGCGCGGTCTCCTTCCCCGGCTTCTCCCTGCCGCCCATCATGCGCAACCACGGCAACTTCGTCGGCTCCCTCGGGAACCTGTGCCGCTGGCTCGGCGAGCGGGCGGAGGCGGAGGGCGTCGAGATCTATCCGGGCTTTCCCGCCGCCGACCTCAAGCGCGACGACGACGGGACGGTGATCGGCGTCGTCACCGGGGACATGGGCGTCGGCCGCGACGGCGAGGCGAAGGACACCTTCACCCCCGGGATCGAGCTGTGCGGCAGGTACGTCGTCCTCGCGGAAGGGGCGCGCGGCTCGCTCACGAAGCGCGCCGTCGCAGCCTTCGACCTCGCCGCCGGCCGCGAGCCGCAGAAGTACGGCATCGGCATCAAGGAGCTCTGGCGCGTCGACGACGGAGCGTTCGAGCCCGGCCTCGTCATGCACACCATGGGCTGGCCGCTGGACAACAGGACCGGGGGCGGATCCTTCCTCTACCACTATGGCGACAACCTGATGGCGCTGGGATTCGTCGTCCACCTCAACTATGCGAACCCCTACCTCGACCCCTATCTCGAGTTCCAGCGCCTCAAGACTCACCCCGTCATCGAGCCCTTCCTCGAGGGCGCGAGGCGCGAGGGATACGGTGCGCGGGCGATCGCGGAGGGCGGCTTCCAGTCCGTGCCGAAGCTCGCCTTCCCGGGCGGCTGCCTCGTCGGCTGCGCCGCGGGCCTCGTCAACGTGCCGCGCATCAAGGGGAGCCACAACGCGATCCTGTCGGGGATGCTCGCGGCCGACCACATCGCCGCCGCCATCGCCGAGGGCCGCTCCGGCGACACCCTCGAGAGCTACGAGGCCGCCTGGCGCACCTCCGACATCGGGCGGGACCTGAGGCCCGTGCGCAACGTCAAGCCCCTGTGGTCGAAGCTCGGCACCTTCGGCGGGCTGACCGCGGGCGGCATCGACATGTGGTCCCACCACATTCTCGGCGGATCGCCCTTCGGCACCCTCTCCCACGGCGGGCCCGACCATGCCGCGCTGCGCCCCGCCTCCGAGTTCCGGCCGATCCGCTACCCCAAGCCCGACGGAATCACGCGCTTCGACCGCGCCTCCTCGGTGTACCTGTCGAACACGAATCACGAGGAGGAGCAGCCGGTCCACCTCAAGGTGCACGACCCCGGCCTCCAGAAGGCTTCCGAGCACGACGTCTACGCCGGCCCCTCGGCCCGCTACTGCCCCGCGGGCGTCTACGAATGGCACGAGGGCGAGGACGGCGTTCCGCGCTTCGTGATCAACGCCCAGAACTGCGTCCACTGCAAGACGTGCGACATCAAGGACCCGAACCAGAACATCAACTGGGTCCCGCCCGAGGGCGGCGGCGGTCCGAACTACGTCGGCATGTGACGGAAGCGAGGTTTTCATGGCCCACGACTACATCCCCCACTTCCACAACACGCCCGGCGTCGAGCGCGTGAGGATCGGCGCCAGGGAATTCATGTGCATGGGCGCCCTCCCGCCGTTCGACCACCCGCACATCTTCATCGACATGGGCAGTGACGGCGAGGCGATCTGCTCCTACTGCTCGACCGTCTACGTCCACGACCCGAAGCTCGGCGCCCACGACGCCGAGCCGCGCGAGTGCATCACCGAGCCCGACGTCGCCCGCGGGCTGAAGGTGGACTGAGGAAGGCCGCAGACGCGACCGGGGAAAGGGGCGGGGACGGCGGGGTGAGGGACGCATGATCGTCATCGTCGGCGGCGGCATCGCCGGCCTTGCCTGCGCCCTCGCCCTGTCGGACGTCGCGCCCGTCGTCGTCGTCGAGCGCCGCGCCGAGGTCGCCGCCAACGCCGGCGCCGGCATCCAGCTCTCCCCCAACGCCCTGAAGGCGCTCGCCGTCCTCGGGGCAGAGGAGGCCGTGCGCGCCGTCTCGGCCCGGCCGACGGGCCTCACGGTGCGCTCGGCCGGCCGCCGCGACCCGCTCGTGCGCGTTCCCTACGACGCTATGGAGGAGACCTACGGCGCGACCTATCTCACCGCCTCCCGCGCCGCCCTCTACCGCGCCCTCCATGCGCAGGCGCTCGCCCGCGGGACGGTCGCCTTCCGCTTCGACACGCGGGTGACGCGCATCGTCTCGCGCGGCGGCAAGGCGTTCGTGGACGGCGTCGACGCGCCGGCGGACCTCGTGATCGCCGCCGACGGGGTCCGGTCGGAGCTTCGCGCCAGCCTCGTCGGCGACGCGCCGCGCGAGACCGGCTGGGTCGCCTGGCGCGGCCGCGGCAAGCCCCTCGGGAGCGACACGGAGCTCCTGATGGCGCCGGGCCACCACCTCGTCCGCTACGCCCTGTCCGAGACCGACGACAACTGCGTCCTCGTCGCGAAGGAGCGCGCCGGGAGCCCGGACAGGCTCGCCCGCACGCCGAGCGGATCGCACCTTCGGGACGTGACCGACTGGATGCCCTGGCCGATGAGGGTGCGCCCGCGCCACGTCTTCCGCGCCGGCTCGGTGGCGCTCGCGGGGGACGCTGCGCACGCGATGCTCCCCTTCCTCGCGCAGGGCGGGGCGATGGCTCTCGAGGATGCGGCGGTCCTGCGCTGGGCGGTCCTCACCCACGGGACGGGTCCCGCCGCCCTCGCCGCCTACGACGGCGCCCGCCGCCCCCGCACCATGCGCGTCGCCGCCCAGGCCGAGGGCCAGGGCGGCATCTACCACATGGGGCTTCCCTTCTCCCTCGCCCGCGACGCAGTGATGCGCCGCCTCGGGCCGGACGGCGTGCGCTCGCGGGTCGACTGGATCTACCGCTGGAGCCCGCCCGAGGTGGCGCCGGCCGCGGGCAGGGCCGCGTCCTGACGCGCGCCGCCCCTCAGGCGGCGTCGGCGGCGAGGCGGGCGCTGTCCTGGCGGATGCGCTTCACCATGGAGGCGAGGCCGTTGGAGCGCTGCGGCGTCAGGTGCTCGTCGAGCTGAAGGCGCTTCAGGTAGCCCTCGATGTCGAGCGTCGGAACGTCCCCCACCGGCCTGCCGGAGTAGAAGGCGATCAGGATCGCGACGAGGCCGCGCACGATCATCGCGTCGCTGTCGCCCCGGATCTCGAGCCCGTGGTCGCGCGCGCCTGTCGTCAGCCACACCTGGCTCACGCAGCCCTCGACCTTCGTGGCATCGGTCTTCAGCGCGTCGGGAAAGTCGGGCAGCTCGCGGCCGAGCTCGATGACGTAGCGGTAACGCTCCTCCCAGTCGTCGATGAGCTCGAAGGCCTCTGCGATCTCCTCGGCGTCCGCCATGGTCTCTCCCTCGTCCTCCGTCATGTTCCCGTGGACCGTTACCATGACAGATGGCGCGGCGGCAGGGCGACGCCACCCCCGCCGCCGCCGCCGCGACCGTCAGGCGCTCGGGCGGTAGCCTTCGGCGCCCCAGTGGACCATGGCGTGTCCCTCGGCACCCAGCGCCTCGGCGGCGAGGCCGTAGTGGGCGGCGAGCCGGTCGAGGGCGAGGCGCAGAACCACCTTGGCGCTGCGGGCGGGCCAGCCCTGCCGCCGCTCCACCGCCTCGAGGCCCACCTCCTCGCAGCACACCGCGAGAAGCACCTCGGCGAGCCCCGGCCCGACGGCGCTGAGCGCCCGCTCCACGCGGCGGCGCGCGTCGAGCGCCACCTCGCTCGCCGCGAGCCTGTCCCGCGGCGCCTCGCCGCGCACCCCCGACGCGTCCCACGACTGGGTGAGCCGCGCCGTGCCGTGGCCGCGCGCGTGGTCGCTCGCAAGGCGCCGGCCGGCCTCGTACTGCTCGGGCGAGATGAGGGGCGCGCCGGTCCTGTCGCGGCGGCCGGCGAGCCACGCGAGAGGACTCTCCGCGGCGTTGACGACCACATGCACCGCCTCGCCGCGCGTCTCCAGCGTCTCCTGGCGAAGCTCCCTGTGCTGCGCGGCGAACCGATCCGCGGCGGGCGCGAGGGCACGGCGCAGATAAGCCCTCCCCTCGGCCGTCCGCACGATCCGCCCGGCGCGCCGCTCGACGAGCCCCTCGGCCGCCATGGCTGCGATCTCGCCGTCCGTGACCGTCACGGCCGCTTCGCCGGTTCCGAGGCGGACGGAGCCGTCGCCCCGAAGCGGCGCGCCCTCCTCCCCGAGGAGCCTCAGGATCCGCGTCGCCCCCGTCACGGCAGGAACCTCGGCGACAGCTTCCGGCACTCGCTCATCGCGACGATCCATGCGTGGAGCGCGTCCTCGATGGCCTGCACGAGGTGATCGAGCGTCTCGTCGTCCCGCCGGTCCTCCACGACGCGGCAGGCGTGGGCCGCCGTCGTCCTGTCCCGGCCGAACAGGGCGCCCGCCTCCGTCAGCGACCAGCCGAAGGTGACGTGCGCGCAATACATGGAAACCTGTCGCGCGAAGGCCACGGGCGCTGTGCGCCGCGTCTTCGCCTGGAGCTCCTCCACGGGGAGGTTGAAGGCCGCCGCCACGGTCGCCTCGATCATGCGCTGCACCGTGCGGCGGTCGATCATCCTGCGCGGGCAGGGGAGCGGACTGACGTCCAGAATGGCCAACTCGTCTGCTTGCATCCTCGGCCTCTGCCTCTCCACGAGGGCGGACTGGTGTCCTGCCACGGCGATGCAATTTAAGGTTGGCACAAAAGACGGGGATAACTTCAAGACGAAAGCGCAAGGGAATTGACAACGCGGTTTCCAGACGGCGGCAGCGAAATCGGAAACCTTATCCCCGGCGCTGCCGCAAAAACTAACCTCCGGCGCCGACCGAAGGGCTGGAGGGCGTTGCCGTGACGGCAGACAGAGGCGGGAAGCAGGTACCGGTGGCGGCAGCGGTGCCGCGGGCGCAGGCGCTCACCGGAGGGACGGAAGCGGCGGAGGGCAGCGATTCGCAGAGGATCGCGCGCCTCAGATCGGCGCTGAGGCGCGAGCGGGCGCGCGGACGGGCGGGCCACTGGACCTACGACCTCGCGAGGCACCTGTCCCTCGCGCATCAGCTGCGGGAGGCGGAGAATTCCTTCCGGCGAGCGGCTCCCGCGAGGCACTGACCGGGCGTCGCCCGGCGCTGAGGCGCCGGGGAGCCATCCTCGCCGAGGACTTCCTTGCCGAAGCGGGACGCAGAACGCGACACGGCGGCGGGCGCGAGGGCACCGCCGCCGTTCTGCCGATCGAACAGCCTGATTCGCAACGTCCATTCGATTGCGGCCTGCCGGCGCGAGAGACTTTCCGTCTACGCGTCTTGCGGGCCTGGTCGAGTGGTCCTCAGCTCGCCTTGCGGCTCGCCTTCGTCGGCTTCTTGCTCTGCTGGCCGAGGCCCATGCGCTTGGCGAGCTCGGAACGGGCGGCGGCGTAGTTCGGCGCCACCATCGGGTAGTCGCTCGCAAGGCCCCAGCGGTCGCGATACTCCTCGGGCGAGAGGTTGTAGTGAGTCCGAAGATGGCGCTTGAGCGACTTGAATTTCTTCCCGTCCTCGAGGCAGATCAGATAGTCCGGCGTGATGGACTTCTTTATCGGGACGGCGGGCTTCAGAGGCTCGGGCTCCGGCTCGGGCTCGCCACCATTCGTCTTCGACAGCGCGGAGTGCACCTCCGAGATGAGGTTCGGGAGCTCCTGCGCGGCCACGGAATTATTGCTCACATAGGCGGATACGATCTCCGCCGTGAGGTCGATGAGATTGGACTGGTTCTCCGGTTCGGCCATTGCGCGCTCGTTTTCTATTTCAGGGATCAGCTGAGCCAAAGTGCTGCAAAACAGCGGATTGGTGCAGACACGTCGATACCTATTCCACAGGAAACAGCTCTGCAAGATCACGTGCGCATGATTCGCTGCCCTTTTTCCCCTTCATCAGTGACCCGGAAGTGAACCGCCGCGGCTGAATACCCGTCCGGATGATTTCGGCCACCGATGATGCCCGGCTCGCACGACGCCGACGGTGATCAACCGGAATTCCGCTCCCTCTCGGGCAGCAGGTGGGCAATCGCTCGGCCCTGCGGCACAGGGCCACCCCGCTGCCGCCGGGATCGGCGAGAGGAGGTGACGCGCCCCGACGCGCCGCGGAAGCCGAGATATCCCCGCCGAAAGCGCTCTCGCGCAACACCGATCACGCCCGGAAAACGACGCCGCCGACGCGGCGACCGCGCCTCCTCCCTGCGGCCTCTCCGCGGGAACAAGTTGCCGATCGCCACCTCGGGACCCGCGATGCCTCCGATCACGACACGTCCCGGCGACGGCGGCGCTGAACGATCGGAGGGCGTGCCGCCGGGGGAACGAAGGAACGGGCGAGGCGCGCGGGGCGCGGCGCCGGCCCCACTACAAGTCGGCGCCGGAGCGGGGCATATGCAGGGCGACACCGAGGGAACAGAAGCGATGGCCAGCAGCGAAGCACCCGACAAGATCCGCAAGAGCGACGCCGAATGGCGCGAGCAGCTCACGGCGGAACAGTACCGCGTCACGCGCAAGCACGGCACCGAACGCGCCTTCACCTCGCCGCTGAACGCGGAGAAGAGGCCCGGCACGTTCGCATGCGTGTGCTGCGGTGCGCCGCTCTTCCGGTCCGAGACGAAGTTCGATTCGGGGACCGGCTGGCCGAGCTTCTTCGCGCCTGTCTCCGAGGACGCCATCGACGAGCACGAGGACCGCTCGCTGTTCATGCGCCGCACCGAGACGCGCTGTGCGCGCTGCGACGCCCATCTCGGCCACGTCTTCCCCGACGGCCCCCGGCCGACGGGCCTGCGCTACTGCATGAACGGCGTCGCGCTGACCTTCAGGCCGGACGAATGAGCCTTGCCCAGCGTCCCGCCGAGCCGCCCCGCGCGGCCCGGCACCCCTCCACCCGCACCTTCCACAAAGTCGTCCTCGAAGATCCCTACGCCTGGCTGCGCGCCGACAACTGGCGCGAGGTCATGGCCGACCCCTCCGTCCTCGACCCCGAGATCCGCAGCTACCTCGAGGCGGAGAACGCCTATGCCGACGCGGTCCTCGAGCCGCTCGCCGCGCTGCGCGAGGCGCTGGTCGCCGAGATGCGCGGCCGGATCGCCGAGGAGGACTGGTCCGTCCCCGTGCCGGACGGCCACTTCGCCTACGGCAGCGACTATGTGGCCGGGGCCGAGCATCCGCGCCTCGTCCGCTTCCCGCGTCACGTCGGCGAGGCGGCGGGGGAGGACAATCCGCCGCACGATGCCGAGATCCTCCTCGACGCCAACGCCATGGCGGAGGGAGAGGCCTACTTCCGCCTCGGCTCGGCGGACCACTCGCCCTGCCACAGGCGCCTTGCATGGACCGCGGACCGCACAGGTGGCGAGCTCTTCACCCTCTCGCTGCGCGACATCGCGACCGGCGAGGACACCGTCCTCTTCGAGCGCGTGACCCCCGGCCACGCCTTCGCGGCGGACGGTGAGACCGTGTTCGCCGTCGAGCTCGACGACAACCACCGGCCCGGCAAGGTCCTCGCCCGCCGTCCGGGCGAGGCGCCGCTCGTCGTCTACGACGAGACGGACCCGGGCTTCTTCGTCTCGGTCTTCCGCACCCTCTCGGGCCGCTTCGTCGTCATCGACAGCCATGACCACCAGACGTCCGAGGTGAGGCTCCTCGACGCCCACGACCCGCACGCCGAGCCGGTCCTCGTGGCGCAGCGCATCGAGGAGGAGGAGTACGACGTCTCCCACAACGGGGACTTCCTCTTCATCCGCACCAACCGCGACGCGCGCGACTTCCGCATCGTGCGCGCGCCGGTGGACGCGCCGGGGCGGGAGAACTGGGAGGACGTCGTCCCCCACCGCCCGGGCGTCCTCATCGTCGCGTTCGCCCTCTTCCAGGACTATCTCGTCTGGCTCGAGCGCCAGGACGCCTTGCCGCGCATCGTCATCCGGCGCCTCGCGGACGGTGACGAGCACGTCATCGCGTTCGACGAGGAGGCCTATTCGCTCGGGATCGCCGGCGGGGAGGAGTTCCTCACCGACACGCTGCGCTTCACCTATTCCTCGCCCACCACGCCGACCGAGGTGTGGGACTACGACATGGCGACCCGAACGCGGCGCCTGCGCAAGCGGCAGAACATCCCGTCGGGTCACGACAGCACAAGATACGTCACGCGCCGCCTTCACGCTCCGGCGCCGGACGGCGAGCTCGTGCCGGTGACGGTCCTTCACCATGCCGACACGCCCGTCGACGGGACGGCGCCCTGCCTCCTCTACGGCTACGGCGCCTACGGCATCACGCTGCCGGCGAGCTTCAACGCCACAGCCCTCAGCCTCGTCGACCGCGGCATCGTCTACGCCGTCGCCCACGTCCGCGGCGGCATGGACAAGGGATTCGACTGGTACGCGAACGGCCGGCGCGAGCACAAGGAGAACACCTTCTCCGACTTCGTGGCCGCCGCCGACCACCTCCTGGAGAAGGGCTATGCCGCGCGCGGGAAGCTCGCGGCACAGGGCGGGTCGGCGGGCGGACTCCTCATCGGGGCGGTGGCGAACCGGGCGGGCGGCCGCTTCCGCGCCATGGTGGCTGAGGTCCCCTTCGTCGACACACTGACGACGATGCTCGACGAGACGCTCCCCCTCACACCGCCCGAGTGGCCGGAGTGGGGCAACCCCATCACCGACGAGGACGCATTCCACCGCATCCGCGGCTACTCCCCGGTGGACAACGTCACGGCCCAGCCCTACCCGGACATCCTCGTGCTCGCCGGCGTCTCGGACCCGCGCGTCACCTACTGGGAGCCGGCGAAGTGGGTGGCGCATCTGAGGGAGAGCGCCACCAACGACCCGCTCGTCGTCATGAAGACCAACATGGACGCTGGCCACGGCGGCGCGTCGGGCCGCTTCAAGCGGCTCGAGGAGGTGGCGCTCGTCCAGGCCTTCGTCCTCGCGAGCGTCGCCGACATCACGGCGCCCTGACGGACATGCGGGGAGGCGAGCCATCCCCTCTCCGCCACGGTCAGATCCGGCAGGCTCGGGTCCCCGTCGTCGAGGCTGCGCTGGAGGGTACGCCGGCGCACCGTCGGGGCGCGCCGGCTCACCGGCCGGCGGTGTCCCCGCCGAACACCTCGACGCCGCGCTCGGCGAGAAGGGCGTCGACGATGGCTCGCTCGCGATCCGTCAGCACCTGCGCACGCGGGTAGCGGGGCGCGTCGCGGTCGTCGAGGACGGGCACGTGCCAGCCGTCCGTGCTTTCCATGAAGCGCCGCGCGCCGCCCTCCCCGAACTCGCGCAGGAAGCCCTGGACGATGACGTCGACGTAAGTGAGGTGGACGGGATGCCCGCGGTCCCCCCAGCGGTCCGCCGCGGGCTCGGCGCGAAACGCGATCGCCCGCTCGACGCCGCCCCCCTCGACTCCGCACCCCTCGACTCCGGCCCCCTCGACGCGACACGCCACCTCGAAGCTCACGTAGCGGTGCTCGCGCGCCTCGATGACGGGCCACATGGCGTCCTCGAAGGTCACGACGAGGCCGTCGATCCCGTCACCGTCCGCCTCCTGGATGGAGACCGCGCACACGCCCCAGCTCGCAACGCGGCTCGCCGCCCGCCACGCCCGCCGCCACCCGTCGAGCCTCGCCGGGCGGGCCGACACGTGGGGAGGAAGGGTGCCCCTGTTGACGAGTGAGCCGTAGCCGAAGACGCGGAACGTCAAGCCGCCTCCCGCCGCAGCCGCGCCGTCGGCTGGCGCATGGTGACGAGCTCCTCGGCAGCCGTCGGGTGGACGGCGACGGTCGCGTCGAAGTCGGCCTTGGTCGCCCCCATCTTCACGGCGATCCCGAGAAGCTGGGCCATCTCCCCCGCCCCGTGCCCCATGACGTGGACGCCGAGGACGCGGTCGTTGCGCGCGTCGACGAGGATCTTCATGAACGTGCGCTCCTCCCGCCCCGTGAGGGTGTGGAGCATCGGCCGGAAGGATGTGGCGTAGACGTCGACGGCCTCGCACGCCTCCATCGCCTCCTCCTGGGTGAGGCCGACCGTCCCGATCTCGGGCTGGGAGAAGACCGCGGAGGGGACGAAACTGTGGTCCACGTGGACCGGCCGGCCGCCGAACACGGTGTCGGCGAAGGCATGACCCTCGCGAATCGCGACGGGGGTGAGGTTCACGCGGTCGGTCACGTCGCCGACGGCGTAGATGGAGGGGACCGACGAGCGGCTCTCGTGGTCCACCACCACGGCGCCGTTGCGGGCGAGCTTCACGCCCGCCTTCTCGAGGCCGAGGCCGTCCGTGTTCGGCCGCCGCCCGGTGGCGAACAGGATCGCGTCCGCCCCCAGCGTCCTGCCGTCCGAGAGCGTCGCGACGAGGCCGGCGTCGGTCTTCTCGATCCGCTCGAAGACGGCGTTGAGGACGAACGACACGCCCTTCTTCTCCATCTCCTTGCGAAGGGCGGTGCGCACTTCGCCGTCGAAGCCGCGCAGGATCTCGTCGCCGCGATAGATCAGCGTCGTGTCCGCCCCGAGGCCGTTGAAGATGCCGGCGAACTCCACCGCGATATAGCCGCCTCCGGCGATCACGACGCGGTGCGGCATCTCCTTCAGGTAGAAGACCTCGTTGGACGTGACGACGTGCTCGATCCCCGGCAGCGTCATGTCGAGCCAGGGATATCCGCCGGTGGCGACGAGGATGACGCGGGCCGTGACGGTTCGCTCCTCCATGGCGATGCGCACGGCGTGCGGCCCCTCCACGGTGGCGCGGCTCGCGAAGAGCTCGACCCCGGCGTCGGTGAGGTTGCGGGCGTAGATCGCCTCGAGGCGGGCGATCTCCCTGTCCTTGTTGGCGATCAGCGTCGGCCAGTCGAACGCGGGGCGGTGGGCGATCTGCCAGCCGTAGGCGGCCGAATCCTCGAACGCCTCCCCGAAGTGGGAGGCGTAGACCATGAGCTTCTTCGGCACGCAGCCGCGGATGACGCAGGTTCCGCCGAAGCGGTGCTCCTCCGCGATCGCCACCTTCGCGCCGTGCCGGGAGGCGATGCGCGCGGCGCGCACGCCGCCCGATCCGCCGCCGATGACGAAGAGGTCGTAGTCGTACTGGCTCACCGCGCGCGCCTCCGTCCTGCGTCGCGCCTGCGGCCGCTGCCCCCGTGGGCCGGCCGCGGCGCAGTCCAACGCCTCGCCGTCGTCAGAGGGCGTGGCCCTTCTCGCGCATCCGCGCGCGGGTGGTGTTGACCATCTCCTGGCTCAGCGCCTGCTCCCACTGGCGGGCGGCGCCGATGGTGAGGGCGGTGATGGTCGGGGTCAGCTCGGTGAACTTCCCCCCGAGGTCGCTCTCGAAGAATGCCTTGAGCTCCCTGAGCTCGGCCTCCGAGAAGCGGCGCGCCCAGATGAGCCGGATGGTGCGCGCAAGATCCGTGCGCCTCGCCGCGAGCTCGAGGGCGACTTCGAGCACAGTCTCCTCGATCTCCCGGGTGAGCGCGGGGTTGGAGCGGGTGAGGACGTTCTGGGTCTGCTCCGCGAGTTCGGGCAGAATGTCGTCGAACGCCTCGTCGGAGCGGGTGAGGTTCACGATGTCCTGGGCGAGCGCGAGGTGACTTGCGCTGAAGTCGTCGTCGGCCGGAACGCTCTGGCCCTGCTGCGCGCCGGCCGGGCCGGCGAGCAGCCAGCCCGCGACGAGCGCGGCGAAAAGTGCGGAAAGACGCATCGGGTGAATCCCCTCGAAGCCGGACAGCTGTCCCCCGCACAAAGCAAGTCGCGCCCCATCATGCAAGCGCCGCCGGCTGGCGAAGGCCGGCCCGGAGGGCTAGGAAGGCTCCGGCGCAACGGGGAAACGATGCGATGGCGGGCGATCTGGCGGTGTTCGATCTCGACGGCACGCTTGTGGACACGGGGCCGGACCTCGTCGACACCACCAACGTGGTGCTCTCCGCGCGGGGCCATCCGACCGTCCCGCCGGAGACGATCCGCCACCACATCGGGCTCGGCGCCCGCGCCATGATCGAGGGCGCGCTCTCGGCGAGCGGGATCACCCTCCCGCCGGACGAGATGGACGCCATCCACGAGGACTATGTCGTCTCCTACGCGGGCCGCATCGCGCGGCTGAGCCGGCCGTTCCCGGAGATGCTCGCCTGCCTCGACGCGCTTGAGGCGGCCGGCGTCGCGCTCGCGGTCTGCACCAACAAGAAGGAGAGCCTCGCCCGCCAGCTCCTCGACGAGCTCGGTCTCCTCCACCGCTTCGCGGCGCTCTCGGGCGGAGACACCTACGGGGTCTCCAAGCCCGACCCGCGCCACCTCCTCAACACCGTCGTTGACGCTGGCGGCGCCTCGCACCGCACCGTGTTCGTGGGCGACAGCCGCATCGACCGCGAGACGGCGCGGGCGGCGAACGTTCCCATCGTCGCCGTCACCTACGGCTACTCGGACGTGCCCGTCGGGACGCTCTCCCCCGATCGCCTCCTCGGCCCCGGGGAGGACGTGGCTGCGGCGGTCCTCGACCTGCTCGCCAGCCGCCCCATGGTCGCCCTCACGATGCGCTGACGCTCGCCGCGACCGGCGCTGCGACGAGGGGAAGGCTCGCGGCGAAGACCGAGCCGTCGGGCCCGGTGCGCTCGAGCACCAGGTCGCCGCCGAGCCGTTCCATGATCTGCCGGGAGATGGCGAGGCCGAGCCCGGCGCCGCTGGCGCGCTGCGAGCCCCACGCGCCGCCGAACTTCGTGAAGAGGCGCGGGCGAAGGGCCTCGGGAACGCCGTGCCCGGCGTCCTCCACCCTGAGCACCGCCCGCCCGTCCTGCGCCGCCGCGACGAGGCGGATCCGCGGCACCGCGCCGTGGAACTTCACAGCGTTGGAGACGAGGTTGACGAGGACCTGCTTCAGCCTGTCGGCATCGGCGCGCACGGGCAGGTGCGACGGCGTCACCGTCTCGATCACGACGCCGTTCCGCTCGGCGAACCCCTCCATCGCCGCGACGGCCTCCCGCGCCACTGCGGCCGCGTCCACCTCCCCCGTGTGGAGCGGCGCGATCCCCGCCTCGAGCCGCGCGAGGTCGAGGATGTCGTCGAGGAGGCGTGTGAGGCGCTCCGCCTCGGCGTGGATGATGCCGATGAAGCGCTCGGAGCGCGCCGCGTCCTGCGGCGCGTCCCGCAGGATCTCGGCGAACGAGCGGATCGCCGTGAGGGGCGTCCTCATCTCGTGGCTGACGCGGGAGAGGAAGTCGTCCTTCTCCATGAGGAGCTCGGTGAGCGCGGCATTGGCCGAGCGCAGGTCCTCCGCCGTCCGCTCGAGCTCCACCGAGCGCACGCCGAGGGCGCGGGCGGCCTTGATCGCCTCCTGCGTCTCGGCGAGGAGGGAGATGGCGGCATCCACCGACAAGGGCTCGCCGGTCGCGACCCGCGCCACCATCGCGTGCGCCGAGGCCGCACCCACCGCATAGGCGATCTCCCGCTCCACCCGCGCCACGAAGGCGCTGTCGGCGGGCCTGTCGTCGTCGTGGCCGTGCTCTGCGAAGAGGGCGTGCGCGCGCACGGGCCCGAGGATGCGCTGCGTGAGGCGGTAGAGGTCCCGTCGGTTGGCCGAGCGCCTCAGCGTCGGCTCCGGCCCGCCGCGGTGGAGGGCGTCGACGAAGAGCGTCGCCTGGAGCTGGTCGATGGCGCCCCCCCGCGTCGCGAGCGAGACGCCGACATAGAGCATCACGTTGACGGCGAGGGAGAGCATCGTCGCGAACACGAGATGGTCCACCGCGCCCGGCCCCGCGGCGAGATGCGCCGGCAGGACGAGCGTGCGCAGCGCCGTCGAGATCCCGTCGGCGCCGAAGCTCGGGAAGACCAGCGTCGCGAGCCACAGGAGCGCGCCGGCCGAGAGCCCCGCGGTCGCACCGTGCCGGTTCGCGGCCCGCCAGAAGAGCCCCAGGATCAGTGCGGGCGCGAACTGCGCGACGCCGACGAACGAGACGAGGCCGATGGAGGCGAGCCCGGCGTCCCTGTCGGCGACCTCCGCGTAGAGGTAGCCGAGGAGGAGCATCCCCACGATGGCGAGCCGCCGCGTCGTGAGGACGGCGGAGGTGAGCCCCGTCGCCGGCGGCCCGCGCCGCTCGGCGAGCTCGGGCGCCACGAGGTGGTTTGAGATCATCACGGCGAGGGCGAGCGTGGCGACGATCACCATGGAGGTCGCCGCCGAGAGCCCGCCGATGAAGGCGAGCATCGCGAGCGCCTCGGCCCCGTGGGCGAGCGGCACCGAGAGGACGAAGAGATCGGGCTCGGCGCCCGGGGGAAGCTGCGTCAGCCCCGCGACAGCGATCGGCAGGACGCCGAGGGTCATGACGAACAGGTAGAGGGGAAAGAGCCAGGAGGCGACGGCGACGTGCCCCTCGTCCCGGTTCTCCACCACCGCGACCTGGAACTGGCGCGGCAGGCAGATCATGGCGGCGGCCGACAGCATCGTCAGAACCATCCAGCGCACACCCTCGTCCTCGGGCAGCCCGCCGACGGAGGCGAGCGCCTCCCGCCACGGCACCGCATCCCCCGTCCCGGCGACGAGCGCGACGGCGAACGCCGTCACCGCCACGAGGGCGGCGAGCTTGACGATCGACTCGAACGCGATGGCTGCCACGATCCCCGGCTGGCTCTCGTCGGCGTTGAGCCGCCGCGTGCCGAAGAGGATGACGAAGAAGCCCATGACGACAGCGACCCACAGCGCGACGTCCGTCCCCTCCCCCGCTCCCCCGGCGAGCGCTGCGAAGGAGCGGGACACCGCGAGAAGCTGGAGGGCGATGTAGGGCGTCACCGCCGCGAGCGCCGTCAGCGTCACGATGACGGCGACCGGCCGGCTCTTGCCGTAGCGGGCGGACATGAAGTCGGCGATGGAGGTGACGCTCTGGGCCTTCGCGATGCGGATGAGCTTCGGCAGGAAGGTCCACCACGCCATGAGCGCGAGCGTCGGCCCGATGTAGATGGTGACGAACTCGAGCCCCGAGCGCACGGCCGTCCCGACCGCGCCGAAGAACGTCCAGGAGGTGCAGTAGACGGCGAGCGACAGGGTGTAGACGAGCGGCGACAGGAGGAAGCGCGCCCGCCCCCGCGCTGCGAGGCGATCGGTGAGGAAGGCGATCACGAAGAGGAGGGCGAGGTAGCCGCCGCCGACGGCGACCACGAGCCCCGCAGGCATCATCGCCGCCCCTCCCGCGGCTCCCGCGCGGCGAGGAAGGTGAGGAGGATCCCGAGGAGCCAGGCGACGAGCACGTAGACGACGAGGGTCGGCACGCCGAGGACGGTCGCGTCCCTGTCGGCGAGGGCAAGGGCGGGGGGCGTGAAGAGGACGGGCCCCGCGAGGGCGAGTGCCGCGCGCACGTCCCGCCGCGTCGCCGCGCGGGCGGCCCGGGGCTCTGGCGCGCGCGGTGCCTGTCCGGAGGGATCCCCCGGCGGAGCGGGAGGGCCGTCGGGCGGCGCCGTCACGGGCGCGCGAGAAGGGCGCGCACGGTTTCCATCAGCGCCTTGTTGGAGAAGGGCTTGGTCACGAAGGCGTCGACGCCGAGGGCCTTCATGCGCTCCCTGTCAGCGGCCTGGCCCTTGGCGGTGAGGACGCACGTCTTCGGCGGCCTGGGGAGCGCGCGCACGGCCGCGGCGACGTCGAAGCCCGAGCGGCCGGGGAGCATGACGTCGAGGACCACGAGGTCGCAGTCCGCCACCGCGGTCATCGCGACCTCGCCGTCGGTGATCACCACGGGTTCGAACCCCTCGCGCTCGAACAGGAAGACGAGCGCCTCCGCGATGTGCGGCTCGTCCTCGACGATGAGGATCCGCGTCATCGTCCCTCCCGCCCGCACAGGCCGTGCGCCCTTTGTGCGCACCCCGGACGGCTGCAGGACATGCACTCGTAGCCCGCGAAGGTGACGACGCTGTCGCGTCCGGAGATGAACGGGTCGCCGTAGACGACGGCGCCCGCGTGGCTCGCCTCCACACCGAGCATGACGGAGAAGCGCGTCGCCGGCTGGGCCTGCCGGCGCGGCGTCTTCTCGAGCGCGCGGGCGACGAACAGGAAGCGCTCTCCCTCGAGGTCCACCATCTGGCTCATGGTGCGGCCGGGCGCCGAGAAGCTCTCGTAGACCACCCAGAGCGGGCAGGCGCCGAACAGCGGCAGCCTGAGGGAGGGGGTCGACAGGCGCTTGGAGACCGTGCCCGCCGGATCGACGCGCAGGAAGGCGAACGGCACGCCCTCCTCGCCCGGCCGCCGCAGGGTGGCGAGGCGGTGCGCCACCTGCTCGAAGCTGACGTCGAAGCGCATCATCAGCTCGTCGATGTCGTAGCGGGCGGCGACGGCGGCCTCGAGGAACGGGCCGTAGGGCATGAGCCAGGCCCCGGCGGCGTAGCGCAGGAGCGCGCCGCGGGCCCGCTTCTGCGCGCCCTCGGTGCGGAAGCGCACGCCGTCGATGACGTCCTCCACGGCGGCGGCGACGGCCTCCTCCACGAGGGTGCGCGCGGCGGCGAACCGCTCGGACGCGTCGCGCCCCGCCGGCCTTTCGGCGGCAAAACTCTCGACCGCGTCCTCGATGGCGGGAAAGTGGTTGTTGTGGTCCTGCAGGAAGGCGTCCACCTCGCGCACGTCCGCCCCGGCAGCGTCCACCGCGGTGCCCGCCTGGAGGGCGTCGATGAGGTCGCGGGCGACGTCGGTGAGGCGCGCGCTCTCCGCGACGAGCGTCTCCGTGAAGCGCTGGCGGTGGGAGGGGTCGAGCGTGTCGAACTCCGACAGGATCTCGGAGGCGGAGCGGATGGAGGTGATCCGCGACAGGATGTCGTGGGCGAAGGAGGTCCACTCGGGATCGCGCGCGAAGCGGTCGGCGAGGCGGAAGGCGCGCGCCTCCGCCGTCAGCGCGCGATCGTGAAGCTCGAGGGCGAGGCGCGCCCAGTGGGGCGAGAAGGCGACGAGGGCTGCGGCGTTCTGCGGCGGGTCGTCGGAGACGGTGCGGGCCATCTCGTCGAGGTCGGCGGCGAGACGGTCGTCAGACACGACCGTGAAGGCGTCGGGCGGGACGCCGAGGCGCGCCGCGATCCGCACGAGGAGCCGCCCGCCGATCTGCCGCTTGTCGCTCTCGATGAGGGAGAGGTAGGCGGGCGAGACGCCGACGGCCGCGGCAAGATCGCGCTGGGTGACGCCCGCGCTGCGCCGCTGGGTGCGAATCCTGTCGCCGATGGGGACGCGCTGGGCGTTCGCCATGTCTCCGAGGCCTGTTTCCTTCCCGGGCCGCCTGTTGTGGTGACTTTACGGCGGTCCCGCTCCTAGGGTCACACCTTTACACGTCTTTGCAACCCCCGTCTCGACCCAGCGCCCGGCCTTCCCCGATCGCCCGTGGCGCCCGTCAGCCGCGGCGCTTGCGGCCTGTCGCAGCCGGCCGGATCGACGGGACGAAGGTACGAAGCAGAATTCCCCGACTGTGATCAGTTTACATCACTCGCCGCCACTCGCGCGCAACTTTACAAAACTTCGACCTAGAGCAGAACCAGCTTGAGGCGCTTCGGAATGCTGCTCTATTCTTGGCACAAGGTCCGGAGTCCATGGAACTCCGGCCACTTCCAGGGAGGAATGTTGATGAACGAACTCAAGAGGCCGTCACGTCGCGGCTTTCTCAAGACGACCGCGCTCGCGGGTGCTGCCCTCGCGGCGCCGACGTTTTTCGTCCGCGGCGCCTATGCGCAGGACTTCTGCAACGCGCCGACGGGATCGACCGTCACCTTCGGCTTCAACGTGCCGCAGACCGGCCCCTACGCCGAGGAGGGCAAGGACGAGCTGCGCGCCTATCAGCTCGCCGTCGAGCACCTCAACGGCGAGGGCGACGGCGGAATGCTGAACACCCTCCAGCCCTCGGCGCTGAAGGGCAACGGCGTCCTCGGCAAGAAGGTCGAGTACGTCACGGGCGACACGCAGACCAAGGCCGACGCCGCCCGCTCCCAGGCCCGCCGCATGATCGAGCGCGACGGCGTCATCATGTTCACCGGCGGATCGTCCTCGGCCACCGCCGTCGCCCAGCAGTCGCTGGCGCAGGAGCTCGGCGTCGTCTACATGTGCGGCCTCACGCACGCCAACGACACCACCGGGCCGGACCGCCGCCGCTACGGCTTCCGCCACTTCTTCAACGCCCACATGTCGGCGCTCGCCCTCGGCCCCGTCATCGCCGAGATCCTCGGCACCGACCGCAGGGCCTACCACCTCACCGCCGACTACAACTGGGGCTGGTCCATCGAGGACTCGATCCGCAAGGGGACCGAGGCGCTCGGCTGGGAGACCGCCGAGACAGTGCGCACGCCGCTCGGCGCGGGCGACTTCTCCCAGTACCTCACGCCGGTCCTCAACTCGGGCGCGGACGTCCTCATCCTCAACCACTACGGCGGCGACATGGTGAACTCGCTCACCCAGGCGGTCGCCTTCGGGATGCGCGACCGGCAGGTGAACGGCAAGCAGTTCGAGGTGGTGGTCCCGCTCTACTCCGAGCTGATGGCAGAAGGCGCGGGCGAGAACGTGAAGGGCGTCCTCGGCACCTCCAACTGGTCCTGGCAGCTCGACAACGCGGGCACGAAGGCCTTCACCCAGTCGTTCGGCCAGAAGTACGGCCGTCCGCCGTCCCAGGCGGCCCACACCTGCTACGTCCAGACCATCCTCTACGCCGACGCCGTGGAGCGGGCGGGCACCTTCTATCCGCCCGAGGTCATCCGCGCCCTCGAGGGGCACGAGTTTGACGGCACCGGCAACGGCGCGACCCTGTACCGGGCCGAGGATCACCAGTGCATCCACGACGTGCTCGTCGTGCGCGGCCGCGAGAACCCGACGAGCCCCTACGATCTCCTCGAGATCGTCCGCGTGGCCCCGCGCGACCAGGTCACCTATCCGGAGGACCTGTTCCCGGGCGAGCTCGGCCCCTACGAGGTCGGCAGCGCCTGCTGACGGGCGACGGCGCGGCCGCCGAGGACCGCGCCGTCGTCACTCGCGGCGGCACCTGCTGCGGCGGCACCTGCTGCGGCGGCACCGGAACCGGGCCGCCGCAGCACCACCCGCGCGGCTCGGCGAAGGACGCGCCGGACCAGCCGGCAGACCCGGTCTCGCGCGAGACAGCGCCCGCCGACAGCACGACGTGACCGACGGATCCCGGGCGGGTCCCGACGGCGCCCTCGAGGCGCCGGCCGGCCCCTCTCACGGGGGCAGGGAGCCCCGCCACCACAAGAACGATCGGGGAGTGCGATGGACGCGCTGATCCTTCAATTCCTGAACGGGCTCGACAAGGGCGGGGCCTACGCGCTCATCGCCCTCGGCCTCACCCTCACCTTCGGCACCCTCGGCGTCGTGAACTTCGCCCACGGCGCCCTCTTCATGCTGGGCGCCTTCTGCGCCGTCGTCACCGCCCGCCTCCTGTCGCTGACGAGCGTGACGGTGGACCCGACCCGCCTCACCCCCTGGGGCACGCCCATGGAGGTGCGCACCACCTACATGGAGATGTGGTTCGGCGACACCGGCGCCTGGATCGTGGACCACGCGGTCTTCATCTCGGTCCTCGTGGTGATCCCGGTCCTTCTTCTCATCGGCATCGCCATGGAGCGCGGTCTGATCCGCCACTTCTACAAGCGCCCCCACGCCGAGCAGATCCTCGTCACCTTCGGCCTCGCCATCGTCATCTCCGAGCTCGTCAAGGCCTGGTTCGGCGCGAACCCGATCCCGGTGCCGGCGCCGACGGACCTGCGCGGCTCGGCCGACATCGCCGCATGGTTCGGCCTCGACGGGATGGTCCTCTCCTATCCGTGGTGGCGCCTCGTCTACTTCGTCGCCGCCATCGTGATCATCGCCGCCGTGTTCGCCTTCCTGAACTTCACCACCTACGGCATGGTGGTGCGCGCGGGCATGGCCGACCGCGAGACGGTCCAGCTCCTCGGCATCGACATCGAGCGGCGCTTCACCATCGTCTTCGGCATCGCGGCCGTCGTCGCCGGCCTCGCGGGCGCGCTCTACACGCCGATCCTGCCGCCCAACTACCACATCGGGATGGACTTCCTCGTCCTGTCCTTCGTGGTGGTCGTGGTCGGCGGCATGGGATCGCTCGGCGGCGCCGTGGCGGCGGGCTTCCTCCTCGGCGTCCTCCAGTCCTTCGCCTCGCTCACGGTGGTGAAGGACATCATCCCCGGCATCGACCAGATCATCATCTACCTCGTCGCCGTCGTCGTGCTGCTCGCCCGTCCGCGGGGTCTGCTCGGCCGCAAGGGCGTGATGGAGGCTTGAACCCGATGGACACCACGCCTCAGCAGAACGCACCGCACGAGGAGCAGAAGGTCGCTCCTCCCCGCGCGCCGCAACGGGAGCGCTCGGCCTTCTACCGGACGAGCGAGCGCATCTCGAGCCAGCTCCCCCCGCTCGGGCCGGAGATGGCGCCGCTCTGGCCTCCGAAGCGCGACATCCTCATGACCGTCCTCTTCGGTATCGCCGTCTTCTCGATGCCCTGGTGGCTCGAGCCGTTCGGCGCCGCCTACCCGGACCTCATGCAGCGCTTCGCGATCTTCGGGATCTTCGCCATCGGCTTCAACATCCTGTTCGGGCTGACGGGCTACCTCTCCTTCGGCCATGCCGCCTTCCTCGGTATCGGCTCCTACGCCGCCGTCTGGTCGTTCAAGCTCTTCACCCTCAACATCATCCCGGCGATCATCTTCGCCACGATCGTCGCCGGGATCTTCGCGGTCGCCATCGGCTACGTCTCGCTGAGGCGGTCGGGAATCTACTTCTCGATCCTCACGCTCGCGTTCGCGCAGATGTGCTACAACCTCGCCTACTCGGTCCTCACCCCGATCACCAACGGCGAAACGGGCCTGCGCGTCCTCTCCGACGACCCGCGCATCATCGACCAGATCGTGACGGGCACCAACGTCGTCCCGGTCCCGCGGGCGGAGATCTTCGGGATCACCATCACCGGCATGAACGGCTTCTGGGTGTGCGCGGTCTGCCTGATGATCGCCTTCTACGTGGCGCTGCGCATCACGCGCTCGCCGTTCGGCATGGCGCTCCGCTCCATCAAGTCGAACCAGACGCGCATGGCCTACATCGGCTTCAACACGCGGCCCTACATGCTGGTCGCCTTCGTGATCTCGGGCATGTACGCCGGGCTCGCCGGGGCGCTCCTCGCGGTGGTGGACCCGCTCGCGGGCGCCGAGCGCATGCAGTGGACCGCCTCGGGCGAGGTGGTGCTCATGACCATCCTCGGCGGCGCGGGCACACTCATCGGCCCGTTCCTCGGCGCGGTCATCATCAAGTACTTCGAGAACATCTTCTCCGCCCTCGGGACGACGACGCTCACCCAGGTGTTCGACTTCGTGCCCGACGGCGCACGCGACATCGTGGTCACAGTGGTCGCGCCGTTCGTGGGCGACGGCTGGCACCTCACGCTCGGCATCATGTTCATGCTGGTCGTGATCTTCCTGCCGGGCGGCATCGTCGAGGGGTTCCGCCGCATCGGCCGGGCGTTCCGCACGCGCGGCAAGGAGAGCTGACATGCCCGCCAACGCGGTCCTGCACGTCGCCGACGTCCACAAGTCCTTCGGGGGCCTCAGGGCGCTGTCGGACATCGACCTCCAGATCCACGAGGGGCGCACCCACGCGATCATCGGCCCGAACGGTGCGGGCAAGTCCACACTTCTCAACGTGTGCGTCGGGCGGATCGCGCCAGACACGGGGGCGGTGGTCTTCGACGGGCAGGTGATCACCGGCAAGAAGCCGCACGAGATCAACCAGCTCGGCATCGCCCGCGTGTTCCAGACGCCGGAGATCTTCGCCGACCTCACGCTTCTCCAGAACGTGATGGCGCCCGCCTACGCGCGGCGCGACGGGCCGACGAGGATGAGCCTCTTCAAGGCGCTCGATTCGGACACCGACATCCGCCATGAGGCGGAGCACGTCCTCGAGGATCTCGGCCTCGCCGACAAGCGGTTCGACGACGCCAAGAGCCTCTCGCGCGGCGACAAGCGGCGGCTCGAGCTCGCCATGTGCCTCGTGCAGCACCCGAAGCTCCTCCTCCTCGACGAGCCGACCGCCGGCATGAGCCGCCTCGACACCAACAGGACCATCGACCTCCTCTCCCGCATCAAGGAGCGGGGGATGACGAAGGTCATCATCGAGCACGACATGCACGTCGTCTTCTCCCTCGCCGACGTCGTCACCGTCCTCGCCCAGGGGCGCATCATCGCCGAAGGAACGCCCGACGAGGTGCGCGCCGATCCGAAGGTCCAGGAAGCCTATCTCGGAGGAGCCCACTGATGGCCGCCGTCGACACCGCAACAGAGGCGCGTCCAGCCCCGGCCGGCCGCCCCTTCTTCGAGGCGAAGGGGATCAAATCCTACTACGGCGAGAGCTACATCGTTCAGGGCATCGACCTTGCCGTGGCCGAGGGCGAGGTGCTCGCACTTCTCGGCCGCAACGGCGCCGGCAAGACGTCGACGCTGCGCACCATCGCCCGCGCCGACGCCCCGCAGCTGAAGCGCGGCACCATCCGCCTCGGCGACACCGACCTCACGAGGATGACCGCCGCGCAGGCAGCGCGCGCGGGCGTCCAGCTGGTGCCGGAGGACAGGCGAATCATCCAGGGCCTCACCGTGGAGGAGAACCTGAAGCTCGCGCAGATCGCCGAGCCGAAGGGGTGGGACCTCGATCGCATCTATTCCCACTTCCCCCGCCTCGCCGAGCGCCGCCGCCAGGAGGCGACCACCATGTCTGGCGGCGAGCAGCAGATGCTGGCGGTGGCCCGCGCGCTCGCCCGCGAGATCAGGCTTCTCCTGCTCGACGAGCCCTACGAGGGCCTCGCCCCGGTGATCGTCCAGGAGATCGAGAAGATCGTCGCCGAGATCAAGGAGCTCGGCATCACGACGATCATGGTGGAGCAGAACGCCATCGCCGCACTCCACCTCGCCGACCGCGCGATCATCATGGACATGGGCGAGATCGTCTACACCGGCACGGCGAAGGATGTGCTGGAGGACAGGGAGCTCAGGGAGGAATACCTGGCGGTCTGACCGGTGCCGGACGTCCGCCACCGCCTGAGGGAGAGACCGAAGGCCGCGGCGGGCGAAAGGCGCCGGGCGCTGCGCGGGCGCTTCCTGTCGGGGGAAAAACGTGGAACGATGGCGTGGCGCACAGGCGCCGCTTCTTCGTTGATCCGTCTCCCGCTCCGCCCAGGACCTCCGCCTTGCCCGACCCCATCCTGCCGCCCGTCTTCGACGGGCACAACGACGTCCTCTCCCGCCTCGCAGCGGCCGGTCCGGGCGCCGCTGCCGGTCTCTTCCGCGCCAACCCCGGCGGCCACATCGACGTCGAGAGGGCGAGGGCCGGCGGCTTCGCGGGCGGCCTCTTCGCCGTGTGGATCCCCTCCTCCGCCCAGTCCGGCCCGGACTACGCCGCCATGGCCGACGAGACGTTCGACGTCCCCCTCCCCCCGGAGGTGCCGCACGCGGAGGCCCTGTCCGCAGCGCTCGCCCAGATCGCGATCCTGATCCGCCTCGAGCGCGAGGGCCTCCTTTCGATCTGCCGCACCGTCGAGGAGATCGGAGCGGCCATGGCGGCCGGACGGATGGCGGCGGTCCTTCACATGGAAGGCGCCGAGCCCATCGACCCGGACCTTGCCGTGCTCGAGGTCCTTCACGCCGCGGGGCTGCGCTCCCTCGGCCCCGTGTGGAGTCGGCCGAACCGCTTCGGCCACGGCGTTCCCTTCCGCTACCCCTCCTCGCCCGACACCGGGCCGGGGCTGACCGACCTCGGACGCCGCCTCGTGAAGCGCTGCGAGGAGCTCTCCATGGTCGTGGACCTGTCGCACCTCACCGAGGCGGGCTTCTGGGACGTCGTGAGGGTGACCGGGGGTCCGCTCGTCGCGACCCACTCCAACGCCCATGCGCTCTGCGAAACGGCGCGCAACCTCACGGACCGCCAGCTCGACGCCATCGCCGAGCGGCGCGGGCTCGTCGGCGTCAACCTCGCCACGGCCTTCCTGCGCGAGGACGGGCGGATGATCTCCGACGTCCCACTCTCGCGCGTCATCCGCCACATGGACCACCTGATGGAGCGCCTCGGCGAGGACGGGGTCGCCCTCGGGTCGGACTTCGACGGGGCCGTGGTGCCCGACGCGCTCGACGGGATCGACCGCCTTCCGGCCCTGCGCAGCGCCATGCTCGCCCACGGCTACGGCGAGGCGCTGGTGGCGAAGATCCTCAACGGCAACTGGCTGGCGCTGCTGCGGCGCGTCTGGGGGGCGTGAGGGGGAAGCTCCTCACCCCTTCCCCATCACGCCCCCACGCGCCGTCCATCACCCGTGGATGCGGATGATGGCCTCGATCTCCACGGTCATCCCGTTCGGCAGGGAGCCGAAGCCGACGGCGGAGCGGGCGTGCCTGCCGCGCTCGCCGAGCACCTCCACGAGAAGGTCGGAACAGCCGTCGATGACCTGCGGCTGCTCGGTGAAGTCGGGCACGGCGTTCACCATGCCGAGCACCTTCAGCATCTCCACCCTCGACAGGTCCCCCGCCGCGAGCCTTGCCAAGGCGAGGAGCTGGAGGCCGACGATGCGGGCGTGGCCGGCCGCCTCCGCGGTGGAAACGTCCCGGCCGACCTTGCCGAGATGATAGGTCCCGTCCCCCTTCCGCGGTCCCTGGCCCGACAGGTAGACCGTCGCCCCGTCCCGCCTGAAGCCGACGTAGGTGAAGGCCGGCGAGACCACCTCGGGCAGCACGAGGCCGAGGCTCGCGAGCGTCTCCTCGGGCGTCATCGCCGCGTCAGTCGTGGATGCGGATGACGGCCTCGATCTCCACCGTCATGCCGCCGGGGAGGGAGCCGAAGCCGACGGCGGAGCGGGCGTGCTTGCCGCGCTCGCCGAGCACCTCCACCAGAAGGTCGGAGCAGCCGTTGATCACCTTCGGCTGCTCGGTGAACTCGGGCACCGCGTTCACCATGCCGAGAAGCTTCAGGAACTCCACCTTCGAGAGGTCACCGGCGGCGGCCTTCGCGACGGCGAGGAGGTGAAGCCCCGTGAGGCGGGCGTGGGCGGCCGCCTCCTCGGTGGTGACGTCGCGCCCGACCTTGCCGGTGGCGATCTTCCCGTCGGGGCCGCGCGGCGCCTGGCCCGAGATGTAGACGGTGTCGCCGTCCCGCTTGAAGGGCACGAACGTGAACGGCGGCGTCGTCACCTCCGGCAGCTCGAGCCCCATCTCCTTCAGCTTGTCCTCGGGCGTCATCCGTTCCTCCATGCGTGTCACCCGCGCTCCGGGGCGCGCGCGTCATCGTTTCCACCCGATTCGGTGCGGGCGCACCATGCCGGCGTCTCAGGCGGCGGCAGCCTCGTGCGGCCACCACCAGCGCCCGCCGACGACGACGCCCTCGGAGAAGATCCGACGGTCCCCCGTCATGTGCTCGCCGACGACGTCCTCGTAGTCGAACTCGCCCTCGCGCACGGAGAGGACCGTCGCGTCGCCCACCGAGCCCGCCTTCAGCGAGCCGAGCTCCGGCCGGCGCAGGGCCATCGCCGGGTTCAGCGTCGAGGTCTTGACGACGTCGTAGAGGCTCATCCCCATGACGAGGAACTTCGACATGGTGGTCACCTGGTCGTAGGCCGGCCCCTCGATGCACAGGGTGTGGACGTCCGAGGAGATGACGTCCGGCTCGAAGCCGGAGGCCAGCATCCCCCGCGCCGTCCTGAAGGAGAAGGAGCCCTTGCCGTGGCCGATGTCGAAGATGACGCCGCGCCGCCGCGCCTCGACGACCGCCTCCTTCACCGCACCCTGCGCGTTGCACGGCGCGTTCGGGAAGGGGCGGAAGGCGTGGGTGAGGATGTCGCCGGGGCGCAGCGCACCCACGATCTCCTCGTAGGTGGGCGGCGGGTGGTCGATGTGGGCCATCAGGGGCAGCCCGCTCTGGTCGGCGGCCTCGAGCGCCATCTGGAGGGCGTTCCACCCCTGCGTGCCCGACGCATGGCGGCCGCACCGCACCTTGATGCCGACGATGACGTCCCGATTGGCGTTCGCCACCTCCACGCATTCGGCGGGGGCGAGCATCCGCACCTCCTCGCTCTCGCCGACCATGGTGGTCCTGGAGAATGCGTAGATCCCGGCGAACGAGACGTGGAGGTAGGCGAGGATCCTCACCTCGCTCTTCTCGATGACGTGCTTGCGGAAGCCCATGAAGTTGCCGGGTCCGGCGCTCCCCGTGTCGACCGCCGTGGTCACCCCGGAGCGCCTGCAAAAGTCCTCGGCGTCGATGCCGAGGGACGTGCCGCCCCAGTAGACGTGGGTGTGGAGGTCGATGAGCCCTGGCGTCACGACGTGCCCGGAGACGTCGCGCACCTCGCGGGCGTCCTTCGCGAGCCCGGCGCCGACCCCCGCCGCCTTGCCGCCCTCGAAGGCGACGTCCATCACCCCGTCGATCCCCTGCGAGGGGTCGATGACGTGCCCGCCTGACAGGACGAGATCGTAGCGCATCAGTCGGTCTCCCCGGGCGCGACGGCGCCCTTCCTCTCCACGATCAGACCGTAGGCCTGAGGCTGGCGGTGGACGGCGAAGTTGAAGGTGGTCCTCTTGTAGGAGGCGCACGTGTCGAGGTCGCAGCGCGCCACCACGAGCTCGTCCCCCAGGGTGTGGGCCATGGCGATGGTCTCGCCCGACGGGGCGATGATCTGCGACTGGCCGATCTGCATGACGCCCTCCTCGACGCCGGCCTTCGCAACGCCCACAACGAACGTCGCGTTCTGGTAGGCGCCGGCGCGCATCACGAGGCTGTTGTGCTCGTTGGAGAGGGCATCGTGCTCGGGCGCGGGCGGATTGTGGACGGGCGTGTTGTAGCCGAGCAGGATGAGCTCGACGTCCTGAAGGCCCATGACGCGGTAGCTCTCCGGCCAGCGGCGGTCGTTGCAGATCATCATGCCGATGTTGCCGCCGAACGCGCGGGCAACGGGGAAGCCGAGATTGCCCACCTCGAAATAGCGCTTCTCGAGGTGCTGGAACTCGCGCCAGGGCTCGTGCTCGGCGTGGCCCGGCAGGTGGACCTTGCGGTACCTGAGCGCGACGGCGCCGGTCCTGTCCACGAGGATCTTCGTGTTGAAGCGGCGGATCCGCCCGTCCTCCTCCGTCAGCTCCGCATAGCCGAGGGCGAAGCCGAGGCCGAGGCGCCGCGCCTCGTCGAACAGCGGCGCGGTCTCGTTGGAGGGCATGGCGCGCTCGAAGAAGGCGTCGATGGCGTCCTGGTCGTCCTCGAACCACCAGCGGGGAAAGAAGGTGGTGAGGGCGAGCTCGGGAAAGACGACGAGATCGCAGCCGTGGTGCGCCGCCTGGCGCATCAGCGCGATCATGCGCGCCACCACGGCGCTGCGCGGCTCCTCGCGGGCGATGGGGCCGAGCTGTGCGGCGCCGACGGTGACGATGCGGCTCATGGGCGCTCTCCCCGCGAGGCCGGAACGGCGCCCCGCGGTCCTTCCCGGCGTCCCCGCGCGCCCTTGAGCCGAGCACGAGACCGTGCGGGCGGGCGGTGGCCGGGCTCCGAGGCGCCGCCGGTCGGGGACGGTGTCATGGAGATCTCCTGAGGGAGAGCGGGCGCCGGACGGCGTCCTCTCCTCAACTAGAAGCCCGCCTCCTCCCCCTGTCAATCGTGCCAGCGCTCCCCGTCGGCCAACGACCGCGATGAGGCGCCCCGGCCGGAGCGCCACCGGCCGGAGGATGAGCGAAGGCGCGGCATGGGCAGCGCGGCATGGGCAGCGCGGCATGGGACAGCGGCGCGGCGCCGACAGAAGGGCGGCGTGGACAGCGGGGCGGCGTGGACAGGGGGGCGGCGTGGACAGGGGGGCGGCGGGCGGTCTTCCTCGCGGGTTTCGGCGTCGCCGTCGCCGATCGCCTCGCCATGTGGAGCGGCACCGCCCGGCGTCGGCGCGCGGATCGCGAACCCGCCGATCGAACTTTCCTCTTGAGAAGCCGCAGTTGCCCGACTATGTGATGCGTCACGCGCGAGCGCCCTTCGTCTAGCGGTCCAGGACGCCGCCCTCTCACGGCGGAAACAGGGGTTCGAGTCCCCTAGGGCGTGCCACGCAGGCACACCTCGCAGCGCGTGTCCCTTCTCGGCCCCTCCCCGTTCGAGCGTCAGCGGATGCTGAAGGCCACCGAGGCCGCCAGCGCCATGGCCGTCGTCACCGCAACGAAAGCCACGAGAGACGGCGTCATCACTGCCACCGCACCGACCGCCGCGGACGAGATGCCGACAGTTGCAAGGAATTTCCTCATCACCTTGTCCTCCATTCGCGGGTCTTCGCGAACCCCTCGTTAACCGAGAAGATGCGTCGCGCCCGCAGCGCGCGCCGTGACGGGGATCACGAAAGCGACGGATGGAGGAGCGGGAGGCGCTTGCGCCGTCCGGCGCCGCCGCGTCAGGCGACGCGGTGGAGAAGGTCGCGCCCCGCGGCGAGGCGCTCGCAGTTCTCCACCGCGACGGCGAGGCTGCGCTCCAGCGTCTCGCGGGTGAACCAGGCGACGTGCGGGGCGACGACGACGTTCTCCAGCGACAGGAGAGGGTTGTCCGGCGCGACGGGCTCCCGGGCGAAGACGTCGAGCCCCGCGGCGGCGAGGTGGCCCGTGCGGAGCGCCTCCACGAGGGCCGCCTCGTCCACGAGCCCGCCCCGCGCGGTGTTGACGAGGACGGCGCCGGGCTTCATGGCCGCTATGTCCGCCGCGCCGAGCCATCCCCGCGTCTGCGGCGTCTCCGGGATGTGGAGGGAGACGACGTCCGAGGTGGCGAGGAGCTCGCCCTTGTCCAGGAAGGGACAGGGCGCGTCGTCGACCCGCCGCCGACCCGTGTAGACGACGTCAGCTCCCATGGCGGCGAGGACGGGCGCGAGCGCCCGCGGCACGGCGCCGAAGCCGACGAGGCCGACGCGGCTTCCGGCAATCTCCGTCAGCCCCGCCTGCCGCTCCGCCGGCCAGCGCCAGGCCGCCCGCTCGCGGAGCGCACCATCGAACGCCGCGATCCGCCGCTTGGCGCCGAGGATCAGGAGAAGCGTCATCTCCGCCACGGCCCGCGTGTTGGTGCCGGGCATGTTGCAGACCGCGATCGCGCGCTCCCGGCAGGCGTCGAGGTCGATGGTGTTGACGCCGACGCCGATCTTCTGGACGAGCCGCAGCCTCGGCGCGCCGGCGATGTCTGCCGCCGTCACCGGCCGCAGGATGTGCCAGAGGACGTCCGCCTCGGCCATCAGCGCGGCAAAGCGCGCGTCGTCGTCCTCGGGGCAGGCCGTGACGGTGAGACCGCGGGCGGCGAGCCCCGCGATGCGCTCCTCGAGCCAGGCGCCGCAGTCGTAGTGGAGGACGACCCTCACCGCCCGCCCCACGGGAAGGCGGCGCGCGGCGGAAGCGCGCCGCCCGTCGGAAGCGTCTCGGAAAGGCGCAGCCCCTCGTTCCACTTCGCCATCCGCTCCGACCGGGCGAACGAGCCGACCTTGAGCTGGTGGACGCCCCAGCCGACGGCGAGGTGGACGATGGTGACGTCCTCCGTCTCCCCCGACCGCGCGGAGACGATGCACCCCCATCCGGCCCGCCGCACCGCCTCGAGGGCGGCGCGGGCGGCCGTCAGCGTCCCCGCCTGGTTGGGCTTGAGGAGGAGGGCGTTGCACGCGCCAGACCTCGCGGCGGCCTCGACACGGGCGGCGTCGGTGACCGTGAAGTCGTCGCCCACCACCTGCACGGCGGGACCGGCGGCGCGGGTGAATGCGGCGAGCCCCTCCCCGTCGTCCTCGCCGAGAGGATCCTCCACCGAGACGACGGGGTAGCGCTCGAGCCACGAGAGGACCAGAGCCGCCATGGCCTCCGAATCGAGCTCCCGCCCCTCGCGGGCGAGGCGGTATCGCCCCTTCTCGCCGAACTCGCTCGCGGCGACGTCGAGGGTGATCGCCACCTCCTCGCCGGGGATGCGGCCGGCCGCCTCGATGGAGCGCACCAGGGTCTCGATGGCCTCCTCGTTGGTGGTGAAGGCCGGCCAGTAGCCGCCCTCGTCGGCGACACCCTGGAGGCGGCCCGTGTCCGCCATGATCCTGCCGGCGGCGCGATAGACCTCGGCGGTCCAGTCGAGCGCCGTCCCGTAATCCGGCGCGCCGACGGCGGACACCATGAAGTCCTGCACGTCCACCCGCCGCGCGGCATGGGCGCCGCCGCCGAAGATCTGGATCTCGGGAAGGGGCAGGGGACCCGGATCGCCGCCGCCCGCGAAGTGTCGCCACAGCGGGACGCCGGCCGCCGCAGCCGCCGCATGGGCCGCCGCCATCGACGTCGCGATCATGGCGTTGCCGCCGAGGCGGGCGCAGTTGGCGGTACCGTCGAGGCCCGTCAGGATGCCGTCGACGGTCGCCTGGTCCGCGGCGTCGTGGCCCTTCAGCGCCGGGGCAATGGTCTCGCGCACGTTGGCGACGGCGCGGTGGACGTCGAGGCCGCCGAGGGCGGCTCCGCCGTCGCGAAGGTCCACCGCCTCGCCGGAGCCCGTCGAGGCGCCAGCGGGCGCGATCGCCCGCCCGCGCGGCCCACCGGCCGTCCCGATCTCCACCTCCACGGTGGGCCGGCCGCGCGAATCCCACACCCGGCGGGCGACGACGTCGGTGATCTCGGCTTTCATGGGGCGACCTCGGCGCGGACGGCATCGGCGATCGGCGCAGGGTCCGCGACGGGGGTCTCGAGGAAGCGCCGGGCGAGGCGCCGGACGAGCGCCCGGTCACCTTCGTCGGTGAGATACTCGACCGGCGACTTCCCGTCCACGCGCGCGAGGAGGAGGCCGGGAAGGAGCGCAGCCACCCGCTCCCTCAGCGCCTCCGGCGGCTCCCACGTCACCCGCGCCCCGTAGGCCTCGAGGAAGGCGGCGAAGGCCGCACGGTAGCCGCCCGCGTGGCGCGGCTTCCAGACCGACTTCAGGAGGAGGTGGTTGAGGCAGAAGGCGACGTCGAAGGCCGGCTCGCCGAACCAGGCGCACTCCGCGTCGAGAAGGCGGACGCCTTGCGCCGAGACGAGAACGTTCTTCGGCGAGACGTCGCCGTGGACGAGAACGCGGCGCGTCGCGGCCGTCGTGGCCACCAGCGCCTCGAGCCGCGGCGCGATGTCGGCGTGGCGCCTTGCGCATTCGGCGAGGTAGGGGTCGAGGCGCAGCGCGTGGAAGAAAGCGTCCGTCGGGAAGCGGTCCGCCACGTCGCTCCTGTCGGCGGTCCCCGCGTGGAGGCGGCCGACGCCGTCGGCGACCGCCCTCGCGGCGGAGAGGTCGACCCGCCCGTCGCGCAGCTCCTCCTTCCAGACGCGCCACGCCGAGGGGTCGAGATACTCCATGGCGAGGAGGCCGCGCGCCTCGTCCTCGCCGAGGAGGCGCGGCGTGAGGCCGGGGGCGACGTCGCCGGCAAGGCGCATGTATTCGGCCTCGTAGTGGTTGCGCTCCACCGGCGCCTCCCAGAGCGCGGCCACCCTGAGGCGCGGGCGGGCGCGCTTGACGCACACGCTGCGCGCCGCCGTCCCCGTCCCGATCGAGGCGTGCCAGATGTCGGACGAGACGCCACCCGGGAGGGGGACGAGGCCGATGGCCTCGCCGGGGCCGGCGAGCCCGAGCGCCGAGAGCGCCTGCGCGACGCCAGCCTCCACGGTCCCGTCCCCGGCGCCGGCGGTCTCCCCGGCGCCCTTCATGTTTCGCCTCGCGGAGACGCCCGCGCCATCGCACCCTCCCCTGTTCCGGCGGCCAGAGTGTCGCGGAGGGAGGGGCATCGCAAGCCAACGGCGAGGCGCTCGGCTCCGGAACCAGACGCTGGAACATACCATAGGAACATACCATAGGAACATACCATAGGAACATACCAGAAACACGCCGTCAAGTCTGGAACGAAACGCAAACTCGTGCTTCCTGCGGGGGCCATGACCCGACGCCCGCTCCCCCAGATCGATCGTGACGCCATCGTCCACCGGCTCCGCCTGTGCCGCGAGGCCATGGTGGAGCTCAGGATGGGCTCGCCGCCGCGCTCGCTCGGCCGGGCGGCCGCAGACCAGATGATCGAGAACATCGACGAGCTCGCCTGGATCCTCACGGGCGAGCGCGACCACCTCGTCGCCAAGGGCCACGGCCGGGCGCTCCGCCCGAAATGACCGGCGCGTGCCGGCCGACGGAGCGAGACGGGATCGCCATCAGGAGGACGCGGCCATCAAGCGGACAAGGTCTTGCCGCGGGAAAGTCACGCATTAGGAAATATGCGGCCATCCACCTGCGCTGAGGTCCGCCATGGGCACCATCGACGTCGTCGATCTTGTCACCCGCGAGAGCCCCCGGGAAATCCTCGAGGCCGACTTCCCCTCCCTCGCCCCGCTGCCGGTGCGCGGCGGGTGGGGCTACTGCGCCGAAACTGCCTGCATCATCGACAGGGACGACCCGAGGTTGCCGCGGGGCATCCCGTTCGACGGCGTGTCCATCGAGTACGTGTTCGCCGAATACCGCCTCTACGAGGAGCTGATCGTGTTCCGCCCCCGCGAACAGCGCTATGCGGGCATCCGCTTCGAGCCGAACCGGCAGGCGCTCCGCACCATCGACGGACGCACCTTCGACGTCCTGACGTGGACCGTCACCGCCTTCCGCGAGTGCGACTTCGACCGTCTGAAGGCCGAGTTCGAGGGACCTCACGGCGTGGCGAGCCCAGATTTCGACATCGAGGCGCACCGCCGGTTGCGGAACTCCCTCATGCTGACGGCCGTCCGCCACACCTGGTTCGACATCACGAGCTTCTTCGGACGGCAGAAGCGCACGCACTGACGCTGCGGTCGCCGGCAGTGAGCCCCACGGAAGGCCACAGCCTCGGCAGCGTCAGGCGGGCCGCTCCACCGCGAGCGCGATCCCCTGACCGCCGCCGATGCACATGGTGCAGAGCGCGCGGCGCCCGCCCGTGCGGGCGAGCTCGTGAAGCGCCTTCACGAGGATGATCGCTCCGGTGGCCCCGATGGGGTGGCCGAGGGCGATGGCGCCGCCGTTCGGGTTCGTCCTGTCGGCGGGAAGGCCGAGGGACTTCGCCACCGCGCACGCCTGCGCCGCGAACGCCTCGTTGGACTCGATCACGTCGAAGTCCTCCACCGAGAGACCGGTGCGCTCCAGAAGGCGCCGCACCGCAGGCACCGGGCCGATGCCCATCTGCGCCGGGTCGACGCCGGCGTGCGCATAGCCGAGGATGCGGCCGAGGACGGGCCGCCCCTCACGCTCCGCCGCCTCGGCCTCCATCAGCACCAGCGCCGCCGCGCCGTCGTTGATTCCGGAAGCGTTCCCCGCCGTCACCGTGCCGTCCTTGCGGAACACGGGGCGAAGGCGGGAGAGGTCCTCGGCGGTGGTGGTGGGCTTGACGTGCTCGTCCGTGTCGAAGGCGACGGTGTCGCGCCCGCGCCGCACCTCCACCGGCACGATTTCCCCGGCGAAGCGCCCTTCCTCGATGGCGCGGCCTGCGCGGCGCTGGCTCTCGAGGGCGAAGGTGTCCTGCGTCTGCCGGTCCACCTGGTGCGCCTCGGCGACGTTCTCGGCCGTGATCCCCATGTGGCCGTTGCCGAAGGGGTCGCAGAGCGCTCCGGTCATCATGTCGACTGCGGCGACGTCACCCATCTTCTGGCCGAAGCGTGCGGCCGGCACGGCGAAGGGCGCGCGCGACATCACCTCCGCCCCGCCGGCGATCGCGACGTCGGCGTCCCCGAGGGCGACCGCCTGCGCCGCCGAGACCACGGCCTGGAGCCCCGAGCCGCACAGCCTGTTGAGGGTGAGCGCCGGCGTCTCCTGCATGACGCCCCCCTCCACCGCGGCGACCCGCGAGAGGTACATGTCCCGCGGCTCGGTATGGATGACGTTGCCGAACACCACGTGGCCGACCCTGTCGGGCGCGACGTCGGCGCGCTTTAGCGCCTCGCGCACCACGATTGCGCCGAGCGCCGTCGGCGGCGTGTCCCTGAAGGCGCCTCCGAAGGTGCCGATGGCGGTGCGGCAGCCCGCGACGATCGCGACGTCTCTCATGATGCCTTCCTCATTGTCGGCGCCCTGTCCGGCACGCCCCAGCGCCAGAAGGCGTCGCCTTCCGCCCTGTACGCCGCGGCGAGCACCATCTCGTGCACCTCCGAGGCGCCGTCCACAAGCCTTGCCTGCCGCGCGTAGCGGTAGATCCACTCGAGCACGGTGTCCCGCGAGTAGCCGCGGGCGCCGCACAGCTGAATCGCGGTGTCCGCCGCGAGGTGGAGCGTGTCGGCGACGTGCACCTTCGCCATCGAGATCGCCGTGCGCGCCCTGTCGCCCGAATCGATCAGCCACGCCGCCTTCATGACGAGGAGCCGCCCCACCTCGATCGCCTGCGCAACCCGGCCGAGCTTCATCTGCACGCTCTCCCTGTCCGAAAGGCGCATCCCGAAGGCGTCGCGCGTGTCGACGTAGGACTGCGCCTCCGCCATGGCGCGCTTGGCGAGACCGAGCCAGCGCATGCAGTGGGTGAGCCGCGCGGGGCCGAGGCGGATCTGGGTCACCTTCAGACCGTCGCCGACGCCCATGAGGAGGCGGTCGTCGGCGAGCTCGAGGCCGTCGAACAGGAGCTCGCAGTGGCCGCCGTGCTCCTCGGGTCCCATGATCGGGATGCGCCGCAGGATCGACCATCCCGGCTCGTCGCGGTGGAAGAGGAAGGCCGAGAGGTGGCGGCGCTTCTCCTCGGGGTTCTGGTCGGTGCGGGCGATCAGGATGAAGTGCGAGGCATCCTCCCCGCCGGTGATGAACCACTTGCGGCCGGACACGCGCCATCCCCCGGGGACGCGCTCGGCGCGGGTGCGCATCATGCCGGGGTCAGAGCCGCCGCCGGGCGCGGGCTCCGTCATGACGAACGCCGAGGAGACGCGCCCGTCGGCGATCGGCTGGAGCCAGCGGTCCTGCTGCTCCGGCGTCGCGATCCTGCCAAGGACGTTCATGTTGCCGTCGTCGGGCGCGGCGCAGTTGAACACCACGGGGCCGAAGATGGAGCGGTTCGCCTCCTCGTACATCGCCGCCCAGCCGACGACGGGAAGCCCCATGCCACCCCGCTCGCGGGCGACCTGCGGGCACCAGAGGCCGGCTGCCCGCGCCTTCTCCCGCAGCGGCTCGAGGGCGTGGCGGGCGATGTTGTCGTGGGCGTCCCAGTTCGCCCTGTCCGCCTCCACGGGGAGGATCTCCTCCGCCACGAAGTCGCGGGTGCGCCGGCGGATCGCCTCGATCTCTGGGGGGAGGGAAAGGTCCATGGCGCACCTTCACAGGGGGTTGACCGAGTGTCCGCCGTCCACGGGCAGGACGACGCCCGTCATGTACGGCGAGGCACCCGACGCGAGGAGCAGGAACGGGGCGTCGAGGTCCTCGAGGCGGCCGAAGCGGCGCATCGGGATGCGCTCCTCCATGGACCGTCCCGCCTCGCTCGCGAGGTAGTCCGCGTTGAGGTCCGTCGGGACGTAGCCCGGCGCCAGGGCGTTGACGCGGACGCCGTGGCGCGCCCACTCGACGGCGAGCTGCCGCGTCATGTGGACCACTGAGGCCTTCGAGATGGCGTAGGCCGAGACGCCGGATCCCGGCCTCAGCCCCAGGATGGACGCGACGTTGACGATGTCGTGCCCGCGCTCCGACGGGCCGGCCGCGCGAAAGGCCCGCGCCGCATGGACCGCGACGAGCCAGGCGCCGCGCAGGTTGACGGCGAGAGTCTCGTCGAGGACGGACGTCGGCGCCGTGAGCGCGCTGCCGGCCTGCGCAATGCCCGCGTTGTTCACGAGGACGTCGAACGGCGCCGCGGCGGCGACCGCCGAGGCGACGCTCCCCTCGTCGGTGACGTCGAGCGCATGAACCGAGACGCTCGCCTTCTGCGCCGAGAGGCTCGCCGCGAGCGCTTCCAGCCGGTCGGTCCGCCGGGCCGCGAGGGCGACAGCGGCGCCCGCTTCCGCCGCCACCCTCGCGAAGTGCGCGCCGAGACCGGAGGAGGCGCCGGTGACGAGAACCTTGCGCCCGGCGAGGGAGAAAGCGTCAGTCCGCACCGCCGGCCCCTGCGGTGGAAGGCGGGCGGAGGGCCGCGCCATGCGCCTTCCGGCTCGTGATCCGGGTCGCGGTCCGCGCAAGGTCGAGAAGCGCCGCGTGGAGCGCGGCGTCGCCGTCGTGCCGTCCGGCGCGGATCGCCGCGCGCCCGTCATCGCCGAGGAGCGCGCGCACGCCCGCCTCGGCGGCCGCGAGCCGCGCCCCCTCTCTCAGCTCGCGGGCCACCATGGCGACCGCGCTCGCCACCATCAGCCCCTGGTAGCGCGCGTCCCCCGAAAGGGCGGGAAGGATCCGCTCCCGCAGGGCACCCTCGACGGCATCGAGAAGATCCGCCCCCCGGGGCTCGCCGTCCATCCTCGCCTCCCTCGTCGACCGGTGCCCAGCATGGACGGCCGGCGGGCGTGTCCGCAAGGCTTCGGCGCGGTGGCCCCTCCCCTTCCGCGTCGCCGGTCGCCCGGCGCGGCAGCCGGGGCCGTCAGCCGGCCGCGGCGCGCCAGGGTCGCCAGCGGTCCGGCGCTGTGGCGCCGAGGACGGCGAGCTCCAGTTCGGGGACGATGCGGGCGGTGAGCGCGAGCTCGAGCGAGGGGTCGCGGCCCGAGGTGTGGCGCGCCCCCTGCTCGAGGGCGATCACGGCCCACCTGAGGTGCGCCATCACCTCCCAGAAGCGCACGGCGGCGTCCTCCACCGGAAGTCCGCCCGCCTCCTCATAACCGCGATAGAGGTCGGCGCGATCGCCGACGCCGCCCGCCACCCGCTCCTGCCGCCCGAACCGCCAGCAGGCGGCGCAGAACCAGCCGAGGTCGGCGTGCCTGTCGCCCCAGGCGGCGAACTCCCAGTCGAGCACCGCCGCGAGCCCCTGCGCGTCGACCAGATAGTTGCCCGTGCGCAGATCCCTGTGGATGAGGACAGGCGGCCCCGGTGGAGGCGCGCCCGTCTCGGCCCAGCGAAGCCCCCACTCCAGAGCGGGGCGCGAAAGAGCGAGGCGGTCGAGCACGGCGCGAAGCTCCCCCACGTCCGCGAGCGCACGGTCCGCCGGTGGCTCGCCGAGCACGGCGAGATCGGTGCGCGGCGGACGGACGGCGTGGATGCGCGCCATCTCGGCCCCCACCTGCCGGGCGATGACGGGTCCGAGCGAGGCCAGCGCCGGATCGCGCACCACCTTGTGGCCGAGCGCGACGCCCTCCACGAAGGCGAAGAGGGCGAACGGGCCGCCCGCAGGCGCCGGATCGTCGCAGAAGCCCACGGGATCGGCCACCTTCACACCCGCCGCACGGGCGACAGCGACGATCTCGTACTCGGTGCGCCTGTCGTGGCTGAAGGAGAGGCGGGCGGGGGCGTCCCTGCGCAGGACGTAGCGGCGCGGCTGGCCGGCCACCGTCGCGTCGACGCGCCAGTTCTCCTGGATCGCGCCGCCTCCGAGGGGCTCGACGGCGTCGACGAGCGCATGGGCGCCGAGGCGGGCCGAGAGCCAGCCGCCGAGCGCCGCCCTGTCGATGGGCGGCCGGCGGCCGGTGGCGGGATCGTCTGCCATCCTCACCCCTTCCGCGGGGCGAACGCCGCGGCGTCCCGCGCGGAGCCTTCCGCCTCCGCCCCGTCAGTTCTTGTAGTACGGGTCGGAATAGTAGCCGTAGCTGCCGACGCCGTAGCCCGCATAGCCGTAGCGGGCTGCCTTGTCGACGTCGACCATGGTGGCGACGATGCCCGCGACGTTGGGCTTGACGAGGGAGAACTCGCGCAGGCCGTCGAGCACCGTCTCCCGCGGCGTCGAATCCCAGCGCACGCAGTAGAGTGTGGTGTCCACCCGCTGCGAGATCACGCGCGCATCGGTGACGGACAGCGTCGGCGGGGCGTCGAGGATCACGAGGTCGAAGCGCTCCTTCAGAGTCTCGAGGAGCTCGCCGAACTTCTCCGACGACAGGACGTCGGCCGCGTTGATGACCGTTCCGCTCTCGACGCGCGACGAGAGGATGTGAAGCCCCGTGACGTGATCGTGGAAGATGGCGTCGTCGAGGGCGAGGGAGCCGTCGAGGACGCCGCGGATGCCGCTCGTCTCGGCGACGCGCTCGCCGAAGAAGCGCACGAGCGTCGGGCGGCGCAGGTCGCAGTCCACGATGATGGCCGAGCGCCCCATCTGCGCGCTGGTGAGCGCGAGGAGGAGGCTCGTGGTCGACTTGCCTTCCTCAGGCACCGTCGAGGTGAACATGACGATCCTCGGCGGATGGTCGACCCGCGAGAAGAGGAGGCTCGTTCTCAGGCTTCGCACCGATTCGGCGAGCGCAGAGCTCGGCTTTTCGAGGGCGTAGCGCACCACCTCCTCGCGCCGCCGCGACTTCGAGACCATCGGGATGGTGCCGAGCACCTGAAGGCCCGTCATCTCCTGGATCTGGTCGATGCTGCGGAACGTGTTGTTCAGCCGCTCGATGAGGAACGAGATTCCGAAGCCGACGCCCGTTCCGAGGATGAGGCCGAGGGCGAGGATGCGGTTCCTCGCGGTCGCGTCGGCACCCGTGGGCTCGGCGGGCGACAGGACCACAGTGTCCGCCTCCTCGAGCTTCTCCTGCTGCGTCGTCTCCTGCAGGCGGCCGACGAAATTATCGTAGATGAGGCGGACCGCTGCGGCCTTGCGCTCCAGCTGCCGCAGCGTGCCTTCCGACTGGTTGCGGTCGAGGAGGCGCTGCTCGAGGGCGGCCGCGGCACGGCGGAACTCCGCCTCCTCCGCGCGCGCGACGTCGATGGTGTTGCGCAGGCCAGCGATGATCCGCTGTGCCTCCGTGCGGATATCCTGCCTGATGCGTTCGGCGCGGGCGTCGAGCGCCTCGAGGCGCTGGTGCCCCTCGGAGACGAGGCGGGCGAGATCCTGACGCTCGGAGAGGATCGTGCGCAGCTGCTCCCTGAAGCCGCGCAGGACATCGGATTCCTGGAAGATGGCGAGGGTGTAGACCTCTTCGACGTCGCGCTCGAGGGCTGCCTGCGCGGTGGCGAGGCGCACTTCTGCCGTGGCGCGGCGCGTCGTGACCTCGGCGAGGGCCTGGTTCACCGTGGCGAGCTGCTGGCGGAGCACCTCGCTCGATTCGCCCGTCTCGAGCGCGAGCTGCGCCTCCTGGTCGGCGATCGCGGCCTCGGCTTCGCGCACCTCGTCCTCGAGCTCCTGGATGCGGTCGGTCAGCCAGAGGGTCGCCTCACGGGTGGCCGCGAGCTTCGCGTCGAGCTGGGAGGTGATGTACTCTTGCGCGATCGTGTTCACGACCCGGGCCGACAGGTTCGGATTGCCTGTCGTGACGCTGATCCTCAGGATGTTGGAGCGGTCCACCGGCGACACGCGGGTCGCCTCGATGAGGATGTTGCGCGCCCTCAGCTTCTCCCGCGCCTCCTGCTCCTCGGGGGTGGGCACGACGGCGGGCGTGGGCGTCGCGATGACGCCGAGGTCCCTCAGGAGGTCCCACGGCACGTAGGTGCGCCAGTTCGTCCACGTCGCGATGGCGTCGGCGAGGGGCCGCTCGGGGCGGAGCGCCGGATTGAAGTCTGGCGTCCTGTGGAGGTCGAGACGCTCCACCACGCCGAGCATGAGGTTGGTGGACCTCAGGGCGACGATCTGGTCCATCAGGCCCTCGCGCCCCGGTGCCCGCACGACGTCCTCGATGTCGACGATGTTCCGGCCGCCCTGGTTGAAGAGGACCGTCGCGGTGGAGGTGTAGGTGGGTTCGAGCGAGGCGACCTGGACCGCGGCAAGGAGGACGCCGACGAGCGCGCCCATCAGCATCTTCCACTTGGCACGCCACACGATGCCGAAGATGGAGCGCAGGTCGAAGCCGCCGCCGTCCTCCTCCGGCGTGGGCATGGAGCCCTGCCGTTCGAGTCCGTAGACCTCCGTCGGGTGCCCGCGCGCAAAATTCATCAGACCGTTCCTCGCGGATGAAGGGCGCAGGGCCGTTCCCGTGCCATCAGGTGGATTCCTCCGCGGGCGCGAAACGGTCCACGATGCCGGGAGCGGCCTGTCTCGCAGTGGCCCAGGGACGCCCGCCCGATGCCTCCAGGATCTCGACGTCCCGCCGGACCGCGGCGGCGATGGCAGGCGCCGTCTCTGCGCCGAGCGCCAGCGTCTCGGCGATGACGACGCGGTCGAGCGCGAGCGCAAGACTGTTCGGCGCAAGCTGCCACGACCGGGCGAGCGCGTCCATGGCCGCGGCCTCCTCACCGAGGAGGGACTGCGTCCACGCGAGGAGAAGCCACGCCGATGCGTCCGCTGGCGCCGCCGCCACGCTGCGCGTGGCCGCCTCCAGCGCGGCGTCCAAGAGGGCGAAGCGCTCCTCCTCGCCGACCGACTCGGGGTCGGCCTCCGCCGCCGCCACCAGAAACTCCACGGCGCGCTCCCGGAAATAGACCGAGCGCTCGTAGACGAAGCCGACACCGTCCGTGCGCCAGTCGCCTGCGACGCCCGGCATGCGCAGTCCTGCGTTCATGACGGGGGACTGGGCGAAGATATGGAGGATGTTCAGGACCGCCAGCGCCAGGAGAACGATCTTCACCCCCCCGACGACGATGCCTCTGTAATTCACCTGGCGTCCTCGTCACGCATCATCGACAGCAATTGCCGGCGCGTTCCGCGGCCCTCGGGCTGCCGGCAGTCCGCGTGCATCGTTCCGACGTCCCGTAGATGCACGCCTTCCGGCAAGCACATTAACAAAACACGGCTTCGCTGTCGCGCGCCTTGTTCGTTCGCGCCAGCCGCGGCGCGACCATGACCCGCGAGGACTACTTCGCTCCGTTGCCCGTCAGCATCACGACCACCGTACGGGCGACGATCTCGAGCTCGAGCCGCCAGCATGCGCGCCGAACGTAGATCGCGTCACGCCTCGCCTTCTCGACGGTCCCGCTGGAGCCTTCGGCATACCCCGACGTCACCTGCGCGAAGCCTGTGATGCCGGGCCGGACTGCGCAGCGCCGGCGATAGAACGGGACGGTCCGCAGGTAGCTCTGGGCATGCTCGAAGATGTCCGGCCGCGGGCCGATGACGCTCATCTCGCCCTTGAGGACGTTGAAGAGCTGAGGGGTCTCGTCGAGCCTGGTGCGGCGCAGGAATGCACCGAACGGCGTGATCCTGTCCACTTCCACGGGATCTTCCGGGCCGCGGCACACCGCCGGAGCGGGCAGCATGGTGCGGAACTTCACGATCCTGAAAGGCTGGCCGTTGAGCCCCATGCGGGTCTGCACGAAGAAGAGCGGCCCGGGATTGGCGAACGGGTTGATGGCGCACACGACGATCGCGACCAGGGCGACGACGGGCAGCGCCACGAGACCGAAGACGATGTCGAAAAGGCGCTTGGATGCCCAGAAGACGCCCGCTTCCCGACCGCAGGCGGAGAGGGTCGCGGGGGGTTCCAGGGCTGCCCCGTGGAGGGACCCGTCGATGGACTTGCCTTCGATCGACTGAACGTTGGCCATGAGCAATGCCTTGATTGCGAAACAGCATGCACGATGCCCGGGAGGCCTCGAGATGACGGAAACCATGTCGTCCGAGCGGCTGCCGGGCCGGCGGGATGGACAAACCCCATCCGCCTTTGCATCGCCTTAAACCAAAGTGGTATTGAAAACGCAAGAGATTGAATTCCCCAAAAGGGTCATTGCGCCAGATTCAGCAGTAATTGCGCAGATCGCGCGCGTCGGAATTCGGCCGACAGGCTGCGAGAGGATGGCAGAAATACTTTCGGGAAACAGATCGAAGGCGGCCAGAGGCCGCCTCGGCATCATCAGTCCGCGTGATAACTGGCCGGCTGGTGCCAGCCGACGCCTTACCTGATGGTGGGGCTGACGAGACCGCAGCCGACCGAGTTCGGGTTGAGGCGGCAGAAGATCGACGCGGCGCTCGCCACGAACGCAGGGCCGTTCTGGAAGGACACCGGCGTGCGCGCCGCAGTGCCTCCGGGGGCGACGAGGACCCTCAGCGCGGCGAAGGCCGCGTTGCGGTTGGCCCTGCGGCTCTGGACTTCGACAACGCCGCTCCTGACGGAAAGAACATCCGCTCCCGGGAGCAGAGCCCCCGACACGGCCCCGGCGGAACCTGAACCGGCGATCGGAACCGCGGCCAGCGCCAGAGCGAAAACCGCACCACGGAAAATTTTCGAAACCATCGCTTTCACCCGCTGAACCGGCCAATACCTCTTCCGATATAGGCCTCGCGCGCTGCCGTCAATCCGGTCACGGCCCTTCGCCCGGGAAACGGCCGTCGGGAACGCGCAGGGACGGCAGCGCTTCGGGGAGCCCCGCACGGTGCCACCTTTCGCGCCGGCGCCCCATGCACTAGGCAGGGGATACCGGATGCGACCCCGCAGGGCCCGCAAGCGCGACGAAGACATCCGCGACGGGTCTTTCGCGCGACCACCATGACCGGAGGCCGACGCCCCTTGAAGTCCCTCATCAGGTCCGTCTTCTCAAGAAGCGGTGCGACAGGCTCAGGTGCCGAGGCGCCACCGCCGGCACTGCCCGCGGGAACGCGCGCCTACGCCATCGGGGACGTCCACGGCCAGCTCCACCTTCTCGACAACCTCCTGCGCCAGATCGACGCCGACGTGGCGGCTGGCGCGCCCGCGGACGTGGCGGAGATCTTCCTCGGAGACTACGTGGACCGCGGCCCCGACAGCGCGGGCGTGATCGAGCGGCTTTGCGAGAGGGCCGGGCGGGCGGACGGGCGGCGGCGCGTCTTCCTGCGAGGCAACCACGAGGTCTACCTCGCGCAGTTCCTCGCCGACCACGCCATCCTCGCGGACTGGTCGCGGAACGGGGGGATCACCACGATCGGCTCCTACGGCGTCAATCCGACGCCGACGGGCGCCGATCCCGCAACGGTGCGGGAGGCCTTCGTCGCAGCCTTCCCGGCGCGCCACAAGACTTTCCTCGACGGGCTCGACTGGATGGTGCGGCTCGGCGACGTCGTGTTCGTCCACGCCGGGATCCGGCCGGACGTGCCTCTTGAGGCTCAGTCGCCGCAGGACCTTTGCCTCATCAGGAACGAGTTCCTGAACCACGAGGGCCCCCTGCCGGTCCGGGTCGTGCACGGCCACACGCCCGTGAAGGAGCCGTTGGCGACGCCGTGGCGCGTCAGCGTCGACACTGGCGCGTTCGCCACCGGCCGCCTCACCTGCGCGGTGATCGACGGGAGCAGCGTGCGCTTCCTCCAGACGGTGGCGTGAGCGCCTCCGGCCCGCGGGGGCCGGAGCGCCGCGTCAGATCCAGCCCATCAGCTCGCGGCGGACGATCCCCTCGATCACGCGCATGCCGTGATCGGAATCGTTGAGGCACGGGACGGCGGAGAACTTCTCGCCGCCCGCCTCGAGGAAGTACTCGGCGTTCTCCCCGCCGATCTCCTCCAGCGTCTCGAGGCAGTCCGACGCGAAGCCCGGCGTCATGACGGCGAGACGCTTCACGCCGGAGTGAGCGAGCGCCTTGACGGTCTCGTCGGTGTAGGGCTGCAGCCACTCGGCGTTGCCGAAGCGGGACTGGAAGGTGACGATCATCCGCTCCGCCGGCCAGCCGAGATGCTCCCTCAGGAGGCGCGTCGTCTTGTAGCACTGGCAGTGGTAGGGATCGCCCTTGTCGAGGTAGTCCTTCGGCAGGCCGTGATAGCTCGTCACAACGAGCTCGGGCTCGAAGTCCAGCGTGTCGAGGTGCTCCTCCAGGGAGCGGGCGAGCGCCTCGATGTAGACCGGGTCGTCGCAGTACTGGGGCGCGGTGCGGATGGCCGGCTGCCAGCGCATCGCCTTCAGCGCGTCGAACGACTTGTCGTTGACGGTCGCCGTCGTCGCCGCGGAATACTGGGGATAGAGCGGCACGATGAGGATCCGCTCGCAGCCCTTGCGCTGGAGGTTCTCGAGCCCCTCCCGGATCGGCGGCAGGCCGTAGCGCATCGCCCAGTCCACCTCGATGTTCGGGTGTTCCGCGAGGCGGGCCGCGAGCTTCTCGGACTGGCTGCGGGTGAACGTCTTGAGCGGCGATTCGTCGAGCTCGTGGTTCCACACCTCCTCGTAGGCCTTGCCGGACTTCTGCGGCCGCGTGGAGAGGATCACGAGGTTGAGGAGTGGCCACCAGACGAGCCGCGGCACCTCGATGACGCGGCGGTCGGAGAGGAACTCCTTCAGGTACCGCCGCATGGGCCAGTAGCTCGTGCCCTCTGGCGTGCCGAGGTTGACGAGGAGGACGCCGATGCGGCCGAACTCGACCTTCGGGTGGTCCGATGGGAGGTTGCCGGGAAGGCCGGCGTGAGGGCGGACGATCCGCGGCGCGTCACCGCGCGCGTCCGCCCCTTCGCCGGGGCCCGGGCGATCGAAAGCACGTGCATCCATGAGCGCTAATCTAGCATCTCGCGCGCGCGATGCGAGACGGCAGTCTCGACCGAGTCCAAATCGTCGCACCCGGGCGACGACCTCCGCGGCGGCGAGAGCGGCGAGGCCCGTCGACAGAACCCGGCGATGATGCCTAAGCTGCGACGAAAAGCACAGCCTTCCGGGGGACCATCACATGACCAGCGCGCGCGCGGCCGCCATCGCCGCCCTTCTCGCCGCAGGCCTCGCAGGCCCGGCAGCGGCAGAGACCACACTCACGGTCTCGAACTGGCTGCCCCCGAGCCATCCGATCGTTCGCGACATCGTGATCCCCTGGGGCGAGGCGGTCGCGGAGGCGACCGACGGGCGGGTCACCGTCGAGGTCATGGGCGCGCCCATCGGCCGCCCGCCCGCGCAGTACGACCTCGTCGCCGACGGTGCGGCCGACGTCGGCTTCGGCGTCCACGGCTACACGCCCAATCGCTTCGCCCTCACCACCATCGCCGAGCTCCCCTTCCTCGGCGACAGCGCCGAGGCCCTCTCGGCCGCCTACCAGGAGGTGCACGACACGTTCCTCGCGACCGCCGACGAGCACCGCGGCGTCAAGCTCCTCGCGGTGTTCGTGCACGGACCGGGCGGGATCTACACCACGGGCAGCCCCGTCGACGCGCTCGACGACCTCGATGGCAGGAAGATGCGCGTCGGCGGCGGCCTCGCGAACACAGTCGCCCAGCGCCTCGGCATGGTGCCTGTCTCGGCGCCCTCGCCGCAGGTCTACGAGATCCTCGCCAACGGCGTCGCCGACGGCATCCTGTTTCCTCCGGAGTCCGTCCCCTTCTTCGGCATCGACGAGGTGCTGAAGCACGGAACGGAGGTGCCCGGCGGCCTCTACAACACGTCCTTCTTCATGATCATGAACGAGGACACCTGGAACGGCCTGTCGCCGGAGGACCGGGCGGCCATCGACGCGGTGTCTGGCGTCGCCCTCGCGCGGCGGGCGGGCGCTGCGTGGGACGCGGCCGACGAGGCGGGACGGGCGGCGATGGCGGAGGCCGGGATCGCCCTCACCACCGCGGACGAGGCCTTCGTGGAGGACGTGCGCGGCAAGCTCGAGGGGATCGACGCGATCTTCCTCGACGCCGCAGCGGCGAAGGGCATCGACGGGGAGGCGGCGCTCGCCCGCCTGCGCGAGCTCGCCGGCTCCTGAGCCGGGCGCCATGCGCGCGCGCATCCTCGCGGCAGCCTCGTTCGTGCTCACCGCCGTGGCGGGGATCCTCCTCCTCGCCATGATGGGGCTGACGGTGACGGACGTCTTCCGCCGCTACGTCCTCAACGACCCCATCCCCGGCGCGTTCGAGGCGACTGAGGTGATGCTGGCGCTCGCGATCTTCGCGGGCCTGCCGCTCGTGACGGCGAAGGGCGGCCACGTCCAGGTGCGCCTCCTCCTCGACATCCTGCCCCGCTGGCCGCGCTTCGTCCTCGACAGGATTGGCGACCTTCTCGTCGCGGTCCTCCTCGCGGGCGCGGCATGGCTCCTCCTGCGAAGGGCCGCCTCGCTCGCCCGCTTCGGCGACACGACCGTCCTCCTCGCAATCCCCCTCGCGCCCGTCGCCTACGCCCTCGCGGCGCTGGCGGGGATCGCGGCGGCGGCGGCGGCGGTGCGCTTCGTCGTCAGGTGCCGGGAGTGACCGCGCAGGCGCGGCCCGGCACGGGTCCTGCCGGCGCCCCCCCTGGCGAGCGCCCCCAGTGACACCAGCCGGAGCGACATTGCCGTGACCAGAGGACCCCGCCGGCGCGCAGCCGCGCACCGGAGCCGAGCCAACGGCCCGACGCCGACGCACGCCGGCGGGCGGGAGCGATGCGCAAGGCGCGCGGGAGGGCGGCAATGAGCGGGATCGAGCCTTGGTTGCCGGGGCTCCTCGCCCTTCTCGTCCTCATCCTCGCGGGCATTCCCATCGCCTTCGCCATGGGGCTCGTCGGCACCGTCGGCCTCGTCCTCCTGCTGGGGCCGCGCGGCGCCACGTCCATCGTCGGGCAGACGCTGTTCGACACGGGGCTCTCCTACACGCTCTCCGTCGTCCCGCTGTTCATCCTGATGGGCAACCTCGTCACCCGCGCGGGACTGTCGGACAAGCTCTACGCCGCGTGTCACGCCTGGCTCGGCGCGCGGCGGGGCGGGCTCGCCATGTCGACCGCCGTCGCCTGCGGCGGCTTCTCCGCCGTGTGCGGATCGTCCCTCGCCACGGCCGCCACCATGGGCAAGGTGGCGCTGCCGCCGATGCGCAAGTACGGCACCTCCGACAGCCTCGCCGCGGGCGTCATCGCCGCGGGGGGGACCCTCGGCATCCTCATCCCGCCGTCGGTGATCCTCGTCCTCTACGGCGTCGCAACGAGCCAGGACATCGGCAAGCTCTTCATCGCGGGGATCGTGCCCGGCATCCTCGGCGTCATCGGCTACATGGCGGCGGTGAGGATCACCTGCGCCATCGACCCCGCGGCAGGCCCCCGCGGACCGCGCACCACGCTGCGGGAGAAGTTCGTCGCGACGGGCGGGGTCGCGGGCGTGCTCGTCCTCTTCGCGATCGTCATCGGCGGCATCTATCTCGGCGTCTTCACCGCGACGGAGGCGGCTGGGGTCGGCGCGTTCGGCGCGTTCCTGTTCGCCCTCCTGTCGGGGCGGCTCACCCTGCGCACGCTCGGCGAGGCGCTCTCGGAGACCGCATCCACCACCACCATGATGTTCGCCGTCCTCGCGGGCGCGCTCGTGTTCGCGGCGTTTGTCAACGTGGCGGGGCTGCCGGCAGCGCTCACCGGCTTCGTTGAGCGGGTCGACTGGCCGCCGTTCTGGATCCTGTGCGCCATCCTCGGCGTCTACCTCGTCCTCGGGATGGTGCTCGAGAGCCTCTCGATGGTGCTCCTCACGGTGCCGATCTTCGCGCCTCTGGTGGCGGGCCTCGGCTACGACCTCATCTGGTTCGGCATCCTCGTCGTGGTGATGACCGAGATCAGCCTCATCACGCCGCCTGTCGGCCTCAACGTCTTCGTCCTCAAGACCGTGATGCCGGACGTTCCCCTCGGCACGATCTTCCGCGGCGTCGTGCCCTTCATCATCGCCGACATCGTGCGGGTGATCCTCATCCTCCTCGTTCCCGGCATCGCCCTGTGGCTGCCGGGGATGATGGGGTGAGGCGCGCTCCGCGGGTCAGGCGCGCCATTTCGTCACCCTCCTCAGGGTCAGGTTGATGCGCCCGCCGCCGGTCACGAGGCGCGACGATCCGGGTATCACCCTGTCGATCCCATGGAAGACGAGGCGCGAGGGACCGCCGAACACGACGACGTCGCCGGAGGAGAGGCGCACAGAGCGCGTCGGCGCGCGCCGCGTCGTGCCGCCGATGCGAAAGACCGCGGCGTCCCCCAGCGACACGGAGACGACGGGCGCATCGAACGTCTCCTCGTCGGCGTCCTGGTGTAGGCCGAGGCGGGCGCCCTCGCGGTAGAGGTTGACGAGGCAGGCCTCGGGCTCGGCCGGTGCGCCGACGTCGCGCCAGAGTGCGACGAGGCGGTCGGGGATCGGCGGCCAGGGCAAGCCGGTCTCCGGGTGGATCCCCTGGTAGCGGTAGCCCGCCTCGTCGGAGACCCAGCCGAGCACGCCGCAGTTGGTCATCCTCACCGAGAACGGCTTTCCCGTCCGCGGCATCCTCGGCACGAAGAGCGGCGCGGCGGCCGTCACGGCCTCGACATCGGCGAGGAGCGCAGCCTGCTCGGCGGGCGCGAGACGGCCGGGGTAGAGTGCGATCCCGTCGGCGAGCGTCGTCATGGGGGCATCAACTCGGGCGCATCGTCATGGTCTGCCCTTCCCGTCCGGCACGGAGCGTCTCCCCGTCCCACGCGCACCCTCCTTCGCGCCTTGCGGCCGATCAACCTCCCGTGACAGGAAGAGCCTCGCCGCCCCGCGAACACGGGGAGCGCCCTCGCGGAAGACCAGCGTGCGCGCGGGAATCCGCCGGGGGGCGTCTCTCCGGCGTGCGGAGCGGCCAATGGCAGCGGCATTAGGTGCCATGGCACACTCTTCCGCCGGCCGCGCGACGCCCTACATGCCGCGCGACCTGCAGCCGCAATGGCTGCGGTGCATCATCATAGCACGGAGCTCTTCCCATGCGTATCGTCATTGCCGCGGCCGCCGCGATCGGCCTCGCCCTGCCCGCTGCCGCCCAGTCGCTCGACGTTCCTTCCGGCACCTATACGCCCGACCCGACCCACACCTCCCTCGTCTGGAAGGTCTCGCACCTCGGCTTCTCCAACTACACGGGCCAGTTCGCCCGCGAGGCCATCGACGCCACCATCGAGCTCGATGCCGGGAACGTCGCGAACTCGACCCTGACCGTCACGCTGGACGGCAACGCCGTGCGCACGCTCCATCCCATCGAGGAGGACCCGCGCGGGGTCGACTTCGACGAGGAGATCGCCTCCGACATGTTCCTGAACGCGGTGGAGATGCCCGAGATCACCTTCACCTCCACGGGGATCGCGATCACCGGCGAGGACACGGCCGTCATCACCGGCGACCTCACCATCGGCGAGACGACCCGCCCCCTCGCCCTCGACACGCGACTGAATCGCGCGGCCGACCACCCGATGTCGGGAACCCCGACCCTCGGCATCAGCGCGACCGGCGTGGTCAAGCGCTCCGAGTATGGCATCGACGCGCTGCTCGGCCCCGTGGGCGACGACGTGACCATCGAGATCGAGGCCGAGTTCGTTCACGAAGGCTGAACCTCGCGGTCCGACACCTTCGGACCCATGACACCGCCCGGCCGGCGCCAGGAGCGCGCCGGCCGCCCGCGGGAGGAAGAGCACCATGAGCACCACACTCGAGCCGCCCTTCCGCTCGTCGCGCTACACGACGGGCGCCATCGTCCTGCACTGGACCATCGCCGTCATCATCGTCCTCCAGATCGTCGGCGGGTTCGTCATGACGGACCTGATGGCGCAGGGGTCCGAGGTCCAGTTCGCCGCCTACCAGCTCCACAAGAGCTTCGGCATCGCGATCCTGGTGCTGACGGTGGCGCGCATCCTGTGGCGCGCCTTCAACCCGCCGCCCCCCGTGCCCGCCTCGGTCAGCGCGCGGGAGGGCGCCATCGCGCACGCCGTCCACGTTGTGTTCTACGGCCTCCTGATCCTCATCCCGCTCACCGGCTGGCTGTTGATCACCGTGTCCCCCGTGCAGATCGAGACGGTCCTGTTCTTCCTGCCCTTCCTGCCGTGGCCGCACCTTCCGGGCTTCTCCGGCCTCACGCCCGACGCGCGGGCGGAGCTCACGCACCTGACGGAGTGGGTCCACGCCGTCCTCGCCTACGGCATGGGCGTCCTCGTGGCGCTCCACGTGGCGGGCGCCGTGAAGCATCACATGGAGGACGGTGCCTTCATCCGCCGCATGGCGCTGAACGCGCCGGGGGACGGGCCGCGCAACTCCTACGGCCACGCCACCACCTGGCTCGCGACGTTCGTCTTCTTCGGCGTGATGGTGGCCGCGGCGACGGTGGCGCGGACGCCCGACGCGCGGGAGCTCGCCGTGGAGGGCGTCTCGCCCGACCAGGCCGCGATCCTCGCGAGCGCCGCAGGCCTCGACGGGGGCGATGCCGCTCCCGCCGCCGCCGACGCGCCGGCCGCCGCCGCATCCGCCGCCGGGGACGCCCCCGGAGAGGCCGGCGCCGAGAAGGCCGATCCCGGACCGGCACCCCTCTGGACGGTGGATCCCGAGGAGAGCAGCCTCGCCTTCGCCGTCACCTTCTCGGGCGAGGAGGTGACGGGAAGCTTCGGCGAGTTCGACGCGCAGATCCGCTTCGACCCGCAGAACCTCGAGGGCTCCTCCCTCAGGGTCACGATCCCGACGCCGTCGGCGACCATGGAGTCCGACGACATCACCCGCGCGCAGCTCTCCGGCCCCGACGGATTCGCGGACGCAAGCCACGGGACGGCCACCTTCGTCGCCGGGACGATCCGCGCCGAGGGCGAGGGGTTCGTCGCCGAGGGCGAGCTCACGCTGCGCGACACCACACGCCCCCTCGCCCTCCCCTTCACGGTGGAGATCGACGGCGACAGGGCCGTCGCCGCCGGCGCCGTCACGCTCGACCGCTTCGACTGGGGCGTCGGCGTCGAGAACGACGCCTCGGGCGACTGGCTCGGCGAGGAGATCCGCATCGACGTGAGGGTTGCCGCCGACCGGGCCGGTGAGGCCCCGGCGGCCGCAGCGCAGGAGCCTTCCGAGGCGGCGGAGGCCGGTCCGGCGCCGCAGTGGACGATCCTGCCCGACGCCAGCGCCGTCGGCTTCTCGTTCGGCCTCCAGGGCGCGACGGTGCGCGGCGCCATCGAGGCGTTCGCCGCGGACATACGCTTCGATCCGCAGAACCTTTCCGGCTCGTCCATCTACGTCAGCCTCGACCTCGACACGGCGAGCGTCGCGGGGGACGACGTCACGCCGACGCAGCTTCGCGGACCCGACGGCCTTGCGGTGAAGGACGGCCGCTTCGCCCGCTTCCGCGCCGACACGATCCGGGCGACGGGAGAAAACGCCTACGAGGCGGAGGGCACGCTCGAGCTGCGCGACGCGCGGGTGCCGGTCAAGCTGCCCTTTTCGCTCTTCATCGTGGACGGGCGGGCGGTGGCGGAGGGGACGGCGACGCTCGACCGCCTCGCCTTCGGCGTCGGCGAGGAGAACGACCCGCAGGGATCGACCATCACGCCACAGGTGAGCGTCGACGTGCGCATTACGGCGATCAGCGACGAGGCGCGCCCGGCGTTCGGCCGTTGAGCAACGGGGCGCGCGACTTGTGCGCCCCACCGACCAGCTTATATCTGCCGATTGTGCGGGGTCCGTCGCTCCCCGCAAGTCCTATCGCGAACCGGGGGCCGGTCTCGCGACGCTCGGGATGCCTTCAAGGGGTCCCACCGGTCCGCCACATGAGGAGAACCCATGAGCAAAGTCATCGGCATTGACTTGGGCACGACGAACTCGTGCGTCGCCGTCATGGACGGCAAGAACGCCAAGGTCATCGAGAACGCCGAGGGCATGCGCACAACTCCGTCGATGGTCGCCTTCACCGAGGACGGTGAGCGCCTCGTCGGCCAGCCCGCCAAGCGCCAGGCCGTCACGAACCCGGAGAACACCCTCTTCGCCGTGAAGCGCCTCATCGGACGGCGCTACGACGATCCCACCGCGCAGAAGGACAAGGATCTCGTCCCCTACAAGATCGTGCGCGCCGACAACGGCGACGCCTGGGTCGAGGCGCGCGGCACCAAGTATTCGCCCTCGCAGATCTCCGCGTTCGTCCTCCAGAAGATGAAGGAGACCGCCGAGTCCTACCTCGGCGAGCCGGTGACGAAGGCCGTCATCACCGTCCCCGCCTACTTCAACGATTCGCAGCGCCAGGCCACCAAGGATGCCGGCAAGATCGCCGGCCTCGAGGTGCTGCGCATCATCAACGAGCCGACCGCGGCCGCCCTCGCCTACGGTCTCGACAGGAAGGACGGCAAGACCATCGCGGTCTACGACCTCGGCGGCGGCACGTTCGACGTGTCGATCCTGGAGATCGGCGACGGCGTGTTCGAGGTGAAGTCCACCAACGGCGACACCTTCCTCGGCGGCGAGGACTTCGACATCCGGATCGTCGACTACCTCGCGGACGAGTTCAAGCGCGAGCAGGGCATCGACCTCAGGAAGGACAAGCTCGCCCTCCAGCGCCTGAAGGAGGCGGCGGAGAAGGCGAAGATCGAGCTCTCCTCGACGACGCAGACCGAGGTGAACCTTCCCTTCATTACCGCGGACCAGACCGGCCCGAAGCACCTCACCATGAAGCTGTCCCGCTCCAAGCTGGAAAGCCTCGTGGAGGACCTCGTGGAGCGCACCATGGGCCCGTGCCGCGCGGCGCTGAAGGACGCCGAGCTGTCCGCCGGCCAGATCGACGAGGTGGTCCTCGTCGGCGGCATGACGCGCATGCCGAAGATCCAGGAGAAGGTGAAGGAGTTCTTCGGCAAGGAGCCGCACAAGGGCGTCAACCCGGACGAGGTGGTCGCCATCGGCGCGGCGATCCAGGGCGGCGTCCTCCAGGGCGACGTGAAGGACGTCCTCCTCCTCGACGTGACCCCGCTGTCGCTCGGCATCGAGACTCTCGGCGGCGTCTTCACGCGCCTCATCGACCGGAACACGACCATCCCGACCAAGAAGTCCCAGGTCTTCTCCACGGCCGAGGATTCGCAGTCGGCGGTGACCATCCGCGTCTTCCAGGGCGAGCGCGAGATGGCGGTGGACAACAAGCTCCTCGGCCAGTTCGACCTCGTCGGCATCCCGCCCGCACCGCGCGGCGTGCCGCAGATCGAGGTGACCTTCGACATCGACGCGAACGGCATCGTGAACGTCTCGGCGAAGGACAAGGGCACCGGCAAGGAGCAGCAGATCCGCATCCAGGCCTCCGGCGGCCTCGCCGAGGACGAGATCGAGCGGATGGTGAAGGACGCCGAGAGCCACGCCGAGGAGGACAAGCGCCGCCGCGCCCTCGTGGAGGCCAGGAACCAGGCCGAGGCGCTCATCCACTCCACCGAGAAGATGCTGGCCGACAACGCGGGCAAGATCGCCGAGAGCGACAGGTCCACGGTGCAGGCCGCCATCGCCGACCTTCGCACCGCCCTCGAGGGTGAGGACCTTTCCGCCATCGAGAGCCGCACGCAGTCCCTCGCGCAGGCCTCCATGAAGATCGGCGAGGCCATGTACAAGGGCGGCGACGATGCGGGCGGACCTGGCGCCGGGACGGGCACCGGCACCGGCGGCGACGCCGGCAAGGACGACGTGGTGGACGCGGACTTCGAGGAGGTCCAGGACGACGAGCGCAAGCGCTCGGCCTGACCGGCCATGGGGGACGCGGTCATCGCCATCGGGGTGGGGGCCCCGCCCCCCGCACCGGAGGCCCGGCGCGGCGGCGCAGACGTCGCCGCCCGGGCGGTGTGCGTTCCCTCGCCCGTCGAGGCCCGGCGCGGTGATCCCGTCCGCCTCGGCGCGGTGCGGCACGCTCCTGCGGCGCTGGTTGCGCTCACCCGGTCGCGCCGCATCCGTCCGGCGGCGGTCCGGCTGATCCCTGCCCCCAACGCCCTCGCCGCCAGCGGCGGGGGATCCCTCCCCTCCGGCCCGCCGGGCCCGGCCCCTCAACGCACGAGACCTGCAAGCACGAACCCTGCACGCACGACCCCTGCACGCACGATTTCGCCTCGACCCGCCGCCCCGCTGCGGGCCCACGATCGGGAAGCCCCCTCGATGTTCCTGCGCGAGATGACAGTTTGCGATGGCCCGGCCGGCGGTTCGAACGCCCGCCGAGGCGGACGTCCTCCCGGCGATCGCGCCGGTTGCGCGGCAGGGTTCGCGCGTTGCCGAGACTGTTGCGACTCTGTAGTCGTGCCGGATGTTTTTCTTGGGCGCCTCGGTGCCGGGCTCGGGGGTGACGTTCTGTGACGAAAAGGGACTATTACGAGCTGCTCGGCGTCTCCCGCACCGCCGACGAGAAGGTGCTGAAGTCGGCCTATCGCAAGCTCGCCATGCAGTATCACCCGGATCGCAACCCCGGCGATCCCGAGGCGGAGCTGCGCTTCAAGGAGGTGAGCGAGGCCTACGAGGTGCTGCGCGACCCGCAGAAGCGCGCCGCCTACGACCGCTTCGGCCACAGCGCCTTCGACGGGCGCATGGGCGGCGGCCCCGGCTTCGGCACGGACTTCGCCTCGGCCATGTCCGACATCTTTGACGAGTTCTTCGGCGGCGCGCGGGCGGGCGCCAGGACGGGCAGCGGCGGCAGGCAGCGCGGCTCCGATCTCAGGTACAACCTCGACATCGACCTCGAGGACGCCTACCATGGCAAGACCGTGGAGATCCGCGTGCCCACCTCGGCCGCCTGCGACGTGTGCGAGGGCTCGGGCGCGCGCCCCGGCACCAGTCCGACCACCTGCTCCACCTGCGGCGGAAGCGGGCGCATGCGCGTGAGCCAGGGCTTCTTCACGCTGGAGCGCACCTGCGTGTCGTGCCAGGGCCGGGGCAAGGTGGTGCGCGATCCCTGCACCACCTGCGGGGGGTCCGGCCGGGTGGCGCAGGAGCGCGACCTCTCGGTCAACATCCCCGCCGGCATCGAGGACGGCACGCGCATCCGCCTCGCCGGCGAGGGCGAGGCCGGCCTCATGGGCGGCCCGCCGGGCGACCTCTACATCTTCCTCACCATCCGCCCCAACGACTTCTTTCAGCGGGAGGGGGCGGACCTCTACTGCCGCGTGCCCATCTCCATGGCGCGCGCGGCCCTCGGCGGCACCGTCGAGGTGCCCACCATCGAGGGCGAGAAGACGAAGGTGAAGATCCCCGAGGCGACGCAGACCGGGCGGCAGTTCCGACTGCGCGGCAAGGGCATGCCCGTCCTGCGCTCCTCCCTCAAGGGCGACATGTACATTCAGGTCGCCGTCGAGACGCCGCAGAATCTCACTCGCCGCCAGCGCGAGCTCCTCGAGGAGTTCGAAGCCATATCGTCCAACGAGAACCATCCCGAGAGCCACGGGTTTTTCTCGCGGGCACGGGTGTTCTTCGACAACCTGAGCCAGTAGATGCCCGTCCGAAGCGCGGCACCGCCGGAGCCTTTCCGATGATCGAACCAGCACTCCAGCGCGCCAGAGAGATGCAGGCCCGACTTGCAGACGAGATCCGTGCCCGCCGGCAGAAGCCGGCGACCGCCGACGGGGAGAGGCGGCGCGATCTCCTCCTCGAGGAGCTGAGAATCCTCGCACGGCGGGTCGAGATCGAGCTGCGTCCCTCCGCCACGACTCGCCAGAAGCTCCAGAAATGGCAGCTCAAGCTCGTCGACGAGGCGCGCTTCCTGCGAAACTGGGCCGGCAATCCCCTCAAGACCGGCGCGGTCGCGCCCTCGGGCCAGGAGCTCTCCCGCCTTATGGCCGAGTTCGTGGAGCTCGAGCGGCCGGGCGTCATCGTCGAGCTCGGCCCTGGGACTGGCGCCGTCACGCAGGCGCTCCTCGACCGGGGCGTCCCCGCCGAGCGCCTCGTCCTCATCGAGTACTCGGGCGACTTCTGCGAGCTCCTGCGCCAGCGCTTTCCCGGCGTGACCGTGGTGCAGGGCAACGCCTACGCGCTCGGCGAGGTGATGGCCTCGCTCGGCAACCCGCCCATCGCGTCGGTGGTCTCCGGCCTTCCCCTGTTCACGCGGCCACTCCCGGAGCGGCAGGCGCTCATGTCCGACGCGATGCGCCTCATGGCGCCCGGCGCGCCCTTCATCCAGTTTTCCTACGCCCTCGTCCCGGCGGTGAAGGGCCTCGTCGGCATCACCTGGTCCACGTCCCGCTGGGTGATCGGGAACCTGCCGCCCGCCCGTGTGTGGCTCTACCGCTCCGAGGACCCCATCGCGGCGGCCGCCGCCTGACGGCGTGCCGCTCCCCGTCCACCGTCGCCCCGTCCGGGCTTCGGAACGACCTGAGGCCCGCCGGGAGAGGGTCACTTCCCTGCCGTTGCCCGGATCAGCGTGCTTCGCGCACTCGTCGTTGAGGGGGAGCCCGAGGGCATCGTTGCCTTCGAGACTGCCAACAATGCTTTGACGGGCGGGGCGCTCGAGCCCGAGCTTGCGCTCGGCATTCCGGGCGATCCGGTAACGCGATGATTGCGTGCTCGATCCGGTGAAGGACCCGAGAAAGCGTCTGGACGCGGCCGGGGCCGGCCTCTCGCGGGGCGCGATCCAGATGGCAAAGCTCGCCGGCCGGCTCGTCCTGCACGACGACAGGTCTGCCGACCCGAAACGCTCGGACGCGCGGTCGTGACCGAGGCATCCGAATTCCGGCCGGCGATCCGACCGAGCAATCAGCCGGGGCGCCCTGGCGACAGGAAGCGCGCCTCGGCGTCGCTGTGCTCGCGGAACAGGCGATCCATCTCGACGAGCCCGAACGCCGTCGGCGGGCGTCCGAAGCGCTCGAACGTCTCCGGGAGGCCCAGCCTGCGGGCCATGAACTGGCGCCCATAGGTCAGAATCACGTCGATCGACCGATTGGTGAACACGATCAGCGGGAGGAGAGCCGCCTCGATCGCTTCCGCTTCCGCGTGGTCACCTGGCGCTCCGCGCTCCCAGAGCCTCTGGATCCGAACCTGCAGCGGCAGACAATCCGGCGCCGGAATCAGCCCTTGCGCCCCGGCGCGCAGGAGGCGTGTGTGCTCGATCCCGCCGTGGCCGCCGAAGCTGGCGAGTTCCCCCGCCGTGGCGGCGATGAGCGGCTCGACCCCCACCACCGGTCCCTCCGCCTTCACGACCGTGATCGCCGGCACCGCGCGGTGAAGCCGCATCAGCCCCTCCGCATCGAATGCGTTCGCCAGATGCTCGGGATTGTTCTGGATGCCGAGTGCGCAGTCGACCCCGTCCGCGAGCGCCGCGAAGAACGCGATCAGCGCGTCGCCATCGACCTTGCGGCGCAGCGGAGGCTGGAAGATCAGCCAGTCCGCCCCGGCCTCCCGCGCAGCGCCCGCGAAGGCACGCTGCTCCTCGACGCTCTCGCCCGTCACCGTCACGGACAGCGGCAGGCGCCCCGCAAGAAAGCCGGCCACCACGGCCACGATCTGCAGCCGCTCCGACGCGTCGAGCCGGTGCGATTCCGTGACGAGGCCGAGAACGGCGACGCCATCCGCTCCGGCTTCGACGACATGCTCGACTTGGCGCTCCATGGCCGCCTCGTCGAGTGTGCCGTCCTCGCGCCAGAAGGCATAGAGCATGGGATAGACGCCGCCAGGCCGACGACGGGCCGCTCCCTCGTCTCCAAGCCCGGCGCTATTCATCTGACCCATCGCTTCCATTCCTCATCTCGAGCCCGGCGATCATCAGATGAATGATTGCGTCGCATCAAGCCCCGTGGCAGTCTCTCGCGCAATCTGGAACGCGAAAGGCGAGTGCAGGCGATGAGCGACCTGACCGAGCGGCTGGCGGCGCTCTATACCGGTGTCGTCCACGACGTCATGCGTGCCGGGGGCTTCGCCGCCTCCGTCCTCCCGCGCGACATTCGCCCGCTCGATCCGGCGACCAGGCTCGCTGGCCCGGTCTTCACCATGCGCGGCCGGCCGGACTCCACGGTGGACGCCCATACCACACTCCTCGAGTGGACCGGCTTTCTCGCGAAGGCGAAGCCGGGACACGTCGTCGTGTGCCAGCCGCAGGACAGTGTCCGCGCGCTGATGGGCGAGCTCTCGGCGGAAACGCTCAAGCTGAGGGGCGTGCGAGGCTATCTCGTGGACGGCGGCACGCGCGACGTGGATTTCATCAGGACCCTCGGCTTTCCCGTCTTCTGCCGGTACACGACCCCGGTCGACATCGTCGGCAGCTGGGTTCCCGAGGCGTTCGACGAGCCGGTGACGATCGGAAACGTCGTGGTGCGGCCGGGAGACTACATCCTCGGCGACCAGGACGGCACGATCGTCATCCCGGCGGCGGACGCCAGGGACATCATCGAGGCGGCGGAGGCGGCCGCCGCCACCGAGAACCTCGTGCGCGCCGCGATCATGCAGGGCGAGGACCCGCAGCAGGCCTACCTCAAGTACGGCAAGTTCTGATTCATGAAGGAGGCGCTCGGCCCCGTTGCTGCGAGCAATCTCGGCAAGGGCAAGATCGCCCTGACGGTCAGCACCCTCGGCGAGCGGATCGCGAGCGGCGAGTTCCAGGCGGGAAGGCCTTTGCCGGTGGAGTCCGAGCTCGCGGCGATGCTGGACGTCGGCCGCAGCGTGCTGCGCGAGGCGATCAAGGTGCTTTCCAGCAAAGGCATGGTATCGGCCCGGCCGCGCCACGGCACGGTCGTAAAGCCGCGTCGGCAGTGGAACCTCTTCGACCAGGACGTGCTGCACTGGGTGCTGCGCCCCGGCAAGGTGGACCCGAAGCTCGTCGAGGACATCCTCGTCGCCCGGCGCATCATCGAGCCTGAGGCGGCACGCCTCGCGGCGCGACACTCGACCCTCGAGGACAAGGCCGCGATCCTGGGCGCCTGTGCCGCCATGCGCGCTGCCGTGGGGGACCCGGAGGCGGCCGTGCGCGCCGACATCAGCTTCCACACGGCGATTCTCGGCGCCACCCACAACGCGATCCTGCTCGCCTTCTCGCCGGCGCTGAGTGCAATGCTTTCGGCATTCTTCCAGATCAGCATCCAGAATCCGGACGTGTTCCCCGGCAACCTGCCGGCGCACGAACGGGTCGCGCACGCCATCGCGGCCGGCGACGTCGAAGCCGCCCACGCCGCGATGCTCTGCGTCCTCACCTACACCGAGGACGACGTCTCGGAGCGACTGTCGCTCAACCGATAACAACGACACGGAGGAAACCAGATGACTGCCAAGACGCTCATCCTCGCCGGCGCGGCCGCGTTCGCGGCGTTCAGCGGACAGGCCTACGCCGAGTATCCCGAACGGCCGATCACCATGCTGGTCGCCTGGGCCGCCGGCGGCGGCACCGATGCGGTGGCCCGTGCGCTCGCCGCCCAGATGGAAGAAGAGCTCGGCGTGCCGATCAACGTCGTCAACCGCACCGGGGGCGCCGGCGTCGTCGGGCACACCGAGATGGTGAACGCCCGGCCCGACGGCTACACGATCGGGCTCGGGAGCGCGGAGCTCTCCACATACTACTGGTCCGGCACGGCCCAGTTCACCGCCAACGACGTGACGCCGATCGCCCTCGTCAACCTCGACGCCTCGGCCTTCAACGTCTCGGCCGACAGCGAGTGGGGCGACCTCCGCGCGGCGCTCGACGCGATCGAGGCCGAACCCGCCGGCACCTACAAGCTTTCCGGCATGGGGCCGGGCGCCGGCTATCACCTCGCCTTCTCCGGTCTCCTCGACCACGAGGGCATCGACCCCGCCAAGGTCACGGTGGTGCCGAGCCAGGGCGCCGCGCCGGGCTTCCAGGAGCTCGCCGCGGGAGGCGTCCAGATCGTGCCCTCCTCGCTGCCCGAGGCGAAGTCGATGATCGACGCCGGCGAGGTGAAGACGCTCGCCGTTCTCGCTGACGAGCGTCTCGACGCCTTCCCCGACGTTCCGACAGTGAGGGAGGCCATCGGCGTCGACATCGTCGGCGGCACCTGGCGAGGGGTCGTCGCCCCCGAGGGCATCCCGGACGAGGCCCGGCAGAAGCTGATCGATGCCGTCGATGCAGCCTGGCACTCCGATGCGTTCCAGACCTTCATGGCGGAGCGCGGCTTCGGGGTGACCTATCTCTCGGGCGAGGCGTTCGGCGATTACCTCGCCCAGCAGCACGAGCAGAACGGCGAGGTGATGGAGCTTCTCGGCCTGCGCAACAGGGACTGACCGTGCTGAAGGTCAGCGACCTCGCTTCGGGGCTGGCGATCGCTGGCCTCGGACTGGCGATCTTCGCGCGGGCGCAGGGCTTCTCCTCGCCCGCCGCCTCCGCGATCAGCCCCGCCTTCTATCCGGGGCTGATCGGCCTCGCGCTCACCGCCTGCGGCCTCGGCCTCGCGGCGGCGGCCTTGCGCCGTCGCGCAGTCCGACCGCTCGCCGTCCTGCCCGGCTGGGCCGTCCGGCCCGGCAACCTCCTCGCCGTCCTTTCCGTGCCGGCGGCAGTCCTCGCCTACGGGCTCGCGAGCCCGGCTCTCGGCTTCCTCGCGACCGCGGTGGTCGTCCTGTTCGGGCTGCTCCTCGCCTTCCGCGTGAGCCTCGTCTGGAGCGTCTGCGTCGCGCTGATCCTGCCCGCCTTTCTCCACATCGTCTTCGTGGTCCTCATGCGCGTGCCACTGCCCTACGGCCTCGTCGAGGGCTGGCTCCCGTGAACATCGCCGCCGTCGCGGCCGTGTTCGAGCCGACCACGATCGCGATCATCCTCGCCTCGGCGCTGTTCGGGCTCTTCGTCGGGTCCATGCCGGGCCTGACCGCCACCATGGCGGCAGCGCTCATCGTCCCGCTCACGTTCTACATGGACCCGGTGCCGGCGATCGGTGCCATCGTCACCTGCTCGGCCATGTCGATCTTCGCCGGCGACATCCCCGGCGCGCTGCTGCGCATCCCGGGAACGCCGGCCTCGGCGGCCTACGTCACCGAGGCCTATCAGCTCGGCCGGCGTGGCGAACTGTCGAAGGTGCTCAGCGTCAACCTGATCGCATCCGCCATCGGCGGCCTGTTCGGCGCGACGGTCCTCATCTTGCTCGCGCCGCAGCTCGCCCGCGTCGCGCTCAACTTCTCGAGCTACGAGTATTTCTGGCTCGCCCTCATCGGTCTCTCCGCCGCCACGCTGATCAGCACGTCCGACCCCCTCAAGGGTCTGACGGCGCTCTTCATGGGCCTCTTCCTCGCCACCGTCGGGCTGGACGTCGTCACCGGCCTCCCCCGGTACACGTTCGGCTCGGTCGACCTGATGGGCGGCGTCTCGCTGATCGCGGCCCTCATTGGCCTCTTCGCGATCGCTGAGCTGTTCCGCAAGGCGGCGACCATCGACGAGACGCTGCCGCGCCCGCAGGAGGTGCGCGGCGCGATCCTGCCGGCCGGCTTCGGCGCCATCTCGAGGTATCGCTGGGGCGCGTTGCGGGGATGCACGATCGGCACATTCCTCGGTATCCTGCCAGGGGCCGGCGCCGACATTGCGGGATGGATCTCCTACGCCGTGTCCCGCCGCTTCTCGCGCACGCCGGAGAAGTTCGGGACGGGCCACATCGAGGGCGTCGTGGACGCCAGCGCCTCGAACAACGCTTCGCTCGGCGGCGCCTACGTTCCTGCGCTCGTGTTCGGGATACCGGGCGATTCCATCACCGCGATCGTGATCGGCGTCCTCCTCATCAAGGGCATGAATCCCGGCCCGACTGTCTTCACCCAGAGCGGCGACATCGTCTCGGCGATCTTCGTCGTCTTCATCCTCGCCAACCTGCTCCTGATCCCGTTCGGCCTGATCGCCATCCGGCTCGCGCGAAACGTCCTCTCGATCAACCAGCGCATTCTTCTACCGGTGATCCTGATGTTCTCCATCGTCGGCGCGTTCGCGGTGAACAACGCCGTGTTCGACCTCTGGATCATCCTCGCGCTGGGCCTCGTGGGATGGTTCATGGAGGAGAACGGATTTCCCATTGCGCCGATGGTTCTCGGCCTCGTCCTCGGAAAGGTGGTTGAGGAGAGCTTCACGAACTCGATGATCAAGTCGGGGGGCGAACTCGTCGCCTTCGTCGATCGCCCCGTCGCCGGAACCCTCGCCTTCGTCTTCTTCGCGATCTGGCTCCTGCCGCCGTTGGTCCGCTCGGTCCGCCGGCTGAGCGCGAGGTGAGCCGCGGCGCCGCAACGATGCACCGGCCCTCGTGAACTGATCGACAGCTCGTGAGGACGGGCCTGCCGAGGATCGGGGGGCGCGGCCGCTCGGGAGCGCGACGACGGTCCGCCCGCTCGAGCCCTGGTCCCGTGTGGCGAGGCGCCCGCGCAGGGTCACCGCGCCTTCTGCGAGAGGTCGTCGAGGTCGACGTCAGGGCAGATGCGGGCGTGTATCTGGCGACGCGTCTCCAGACCCCGGCCGGTGCCCGGGCGGCCTGACGCAACCTGTCTGCAGCTGCGACACCTGCGTGCCCGGCGAGCGGTCATCCTCATGTCAGGCTCAGAACGGCCATCAGGACCACGGTCGCCCATCGCATGAGGTCGGCGACGAACTGCGGCCCACCATGACGATCCGCCGACCGCCAGACGCCGACCACCACGAACACGTTGTAGGGAATCGAGAAGCCGTAGCCGATCACGAAGGCGGGCAGGGGCTGGTCGAGCGAGAGCAAGACGAGGAAGAGCGCGCTGCTCGCGAGGTTGACGAGAAGGCCGCCGAAGACGGCCCAGTTCCAGAACGCGTCACGAAGCTCGAGGTCGCCGCGCCAGAGCGCCTTCAGTTGTCCCATGATCCCCGTTTCCCGTGTCGATCCTGCCCAACGGCTGAGCAAACCTGGCGGTTCGGTCGGGCCTTCGGCGTGCTGGCCTTCCCGAGCGCCTTGGCGTGGTTCGCGATCCAGTCCATCGCCGCTAGCAGGATGCGACCGCAAGCGCTGTCCGTCGCGGCCGGCCGAGGTCCCGGCGTCACCTCACGATCCACCCGCCCCGGCATGACGCTCGGGGCCGCGCCTGGCGTGCTTCGGCGGACGCCCGACCTCGCCGGCCTTCTTCTCCAAGCCTGATGGACATGGGCGGCTTCGTCGGCGGCCGTGGCGGCGGCCGCTTCAGCCGCGCGAAAACGTCCCCGCAGCGCAAATTGCCCTGCGCCTGCGGCGGGAGGCTGGCTGCCTTGGGCTCCTCGTTTCCCGACCATCGCGGCAAGACCTGGTTCCTGCCGGCCGTCGGCCTCTACCAGGGCGTTCTCGACCGCGTCCGGGAGCGGTCAGGCTCTCGGCTGGATCCCGAGGACGTGGCCCGGCCCGCCCGCGCACGACCGGAAGAGGAAGACGGCGGGGTGCTGCCCGCCGCTCATGGGCCGATGGCGCGCGCGGCCTCGGTGGCGAGGGGGGCGAAGCGGGCGCGAAAATCCTCCACGCGCCATTCGGAGAGCGAGCCCGCGATGTGGACCGCACCGACCGGGCGGCCATCGTTGCCGAGGACGGGCGCAGCGAGCACCACCTCGCCGATGAGAATCTCCTCGAGGGCGAGCGCAAAGCCGTCGCGCCGCGCCTCCGACACCTTCGCGAGGATCTCGGGAAGGTCGACGATGGTGCGGGCCGTGAGCTGCTGGCGGTCGGACGCCTCCAGGATGGCGCGGGCCTCTGTCTCGGGCAGCCGCGAAAGGGCCGCGCGCCCGCCGGACGAGCAGTAGGTGGGCAGCCGCCGGCCCACCAGCGTCGCGTTGAAGGTCTCGCGCTTCGACTGGAGGCGCACCGCGTAGACGATGGTCATGCGGTCGAACAGGCTGAAGTCCACCCGCTCGCGGGCATTGCGCCGAAGCTCGAGGAGGACCGCGGTCGCCCGCTCCACCACTGGATTCACCCGCAGGGCATCGAACGAGCGGTCGAGCAGGGCGGTGCCGGGGATGTAGCCGCGGTTCTCCGGGTCGCGCATGAGGTAGCCGAGGCGCTGGAGCGTGTGGACGAGCCGCTGGGTCGCACTCTTGCCAAGCCCGGTCGCGCTCGCGAGCTCGCCGAGTGACAGGGGGCGCGGCTTGCTCTTGAACGCCTCGAGGACAGCGAACGCGCGCGCCGCGGAGCGCACGAAGAGGGCGCTTTCCTCACCTTCCCGGGCGGGCGCTTCCACCCGCTTGCGGCTTCCCGAGGGCACTCGCTTCACTCCCTGCACGCGGCCTTTGACAGGCCGTCTGTTTCGGCCGTACGCTACCAGATATGATGCGATCGTATCGCAAGGCGATACCATCGGCCACCCCTGACCTGCGGGAACAGGTGGTGGAAGGCAGGCCACCGACGGGCACTGAAGCGTGCCGGTAGGACGGGAGAGGCAATGGGCGAGCGGATCGGCGTCGAGGTGGGCGGGACGTTCACGGACCTCGTTTGGCGGCGGACGGACGGGGCGCTCACGACCCACAAGGTCCTGTCGACACCCAAGGCGATTCACGAGGCCGTGATGCGCGCCATCGGCGAGTGCGGCGCGGACCTGCCTGCGGTGGAACACTTCCTCCACGGATCGACTGTGGCGACCAACGCCCTCCTGACGCGCCGGGGGGCGCGAACCGCCCTCGTCACGACGGAAGGGTTCCGGGACGTCATCGAGATCGGGACGCACGACCGCAAGGGCAGCGTCTACGAGGTGTTCTACCGCAAGACCCCGCCGCCGGTGCCGCGCCGCCTCGTCGGCGAGGTGGCGGAGCGCGTCGACCACGAAGGGAACGTGGTGACGCCGATGGACGAGGCGGCCGCTTGGCGCGCGGTCGAGGCGCTCGTCGACGCAGGGATCGATTCCCTCGCGATCGTCTTTCTGCACGCCTACGCCAACCCGGCGCACGAGCTCGCCCTTGCGGAGCTGGTGCGGGAGCGGGCGCCCCATGTATCGGTGAGCTGCAGCCACGAGGTCTCGCCGGAGTTTCGCGAGTACGAGCGCACCATGACGACTGTCGTGAACGCGTTCGTGAGCCCTGTGGTGTCGCGCTATGTGGGCGAGCTCGAGGGCGGGCTTGCGGCGGGCGGCTACCGCGGCGTCCTGAAGATCATGCAGTCGAACGGCGGCATCATGCCGGGCGGCACGGCTGCGCGGAACGGGGCGCGGATGCTCCTCTCCGGCCCCGCTGCGGGCGTTCGCGGCGCCATCTGGTTCGCGCGGCGGAACGGTATCGAGGACATCGTCACCCTCGACATGGGCGGCACCAGCAGCGACGTCGTGCTCGCGCGCGGCCTTGCCCCCGCGATGGTGCCGCAGCTCGAGGTGGACGGGTTTCCGATCCGCACACCCGCCATCGACATGGCGACCGTCGGCGCGGGCGGCGGCTCCATCGCGACGATCGACCCCGGCGGGCTCCTCGCCGTCGGCCCGGCGAGCGCGGGCGCGGATCCAGGTCCCGCCTGCTACGGCCGGGGCGGTACGGCGGCGACCGTCACCGACGCCCAGCTCGTGGCGGGGATCCTCCGGCCGGACCGCTTCTTCGGCGGTCGCATGGCGCTGTGCAGGGAGAGCGCCGAGCGCGCGCTCCTCGGCGTCGGCCTTCCCGGCGAGGCGCGCGAGGTCGCGGATGCGGTGCTGCGCGTCGTCAACAACAACATGGCGCAGGCGCTCCGGCTCGTGTCCACCCAGCGCGGCGTCGATCCCGCGCCCTTCACCCTCCTCGCCTACGGCGGCGGCGGGCCGCTCCACGCGGCACGGGTGGCGGACGAGATCGGGATCCGCCGCGTGCTCGTTCCCTGGTCGCCCGGCCTTACCTCCGCGTTCGGCCTCCTCGTGGCGGACGTCACCATCGACCTCGTGCGCACCGTCCTCCAGGACCTCACAGACGAGACCCTCGACGCGGACCGGATCGCGTGGCTCTCCGGCGAGTGGCGGAGGGCGGCAGCGGAGAACGGGCTCGAGGAGGGCACCTACCGGGTCGAGGTGGGGCTCGACCTGCGCTACCGCGGCCAGGCGTTCGAGCTCACCGTCTGGGGCGAAGCGGCCCCCCGCCCGGCGGCGGACCTGCGCGAGGCGTTCGAGGCGCTCCACCGCGAGCGCTACGGCTACAGCCGCGCGCGACTTCCGGTGGAATCGGTCAACTATCGCATCCGCCTCGTGCAGGACATGGACGGCGGCCCCATCGCAGCGCGCTACCCCGCGGCGGAGGACCGCCGCGAGCGGGGCGAGATCTTCATCGGCGGCGCCGCGCGCGAGGCCACCTTCGCGGCGCGGGCGGGCCTTGCCGCGGGCGTCGCCATCGAGGGGCCTGCGGTCATCGAGGAGGCGACCGCGACGACCCTCGTTCCGCCCGGATGGCGGGCGACTGTGACGGCAGAGGGCGACCTTCTCCTCGAGCGGAGCGCGGCATGACGGAAAGTGCGGAGCGCGGCATGACGACGAGCGCGGAGCGCATCGTGACGGACACCCCGAAGCGCGTGCTCGATGCAACCGAGATCGCGATCGTGGCACGGGCGCTCCGCTCGGCGGCTGACGAGATGAACGCGAGCCTCATCCGCTCGGCCTTCTCCACCGTGGTGCGCGAGGCGCAGGACTGTTCCACGGCCCTCCTCGACGCGGACGGCAACGTGATCGCCCAGGCCGAGACGATCCCGATGCAGACGGCAGCGCTCTCCCTGTCGTTCCGCGCAGCAAGCGCGCAGCTCGACCTCAAGGGCGTCACCGAGCGGCATGCCATCATCATGAACGACCCCTACTCCGGGGGGCAGCACCTCAACGACATCATTCTCTTCAGCCCGATCATCTTCGATGGCGCGCTCATCGGCTGGTCGGGGAGCACCGCTCACCACCTCGATATCGGCGGCGGGTCTGCGGGGATCTTCACGCAGGCGACGGACCTCATCCAGGAGGGCCTCGTGATCCCGCCGATCCTCATGGACATCGACCGGGACTGGCATGGCGGGGCGATCGAGCGGCTGATCTTCGCCAACATCCGCACCGCCGAGGTGGGGCTCGGCGACATCAACGCCCAGTTCGCCGCGAACCACACCGGCGCGATCCGCCTGAAGGAGCTCGCGGCCCGCTACGGCGTCACGGCGTTGCGCCGCGCCATGACCGAGGTGCTCGACTACGCCGAGCGGCGGATGCGCGCCTCCATCGAGGAGCTTCCCGACGGGACCTATCTCGGCGAGGCGACGCTCGACCGCGACGTCTTCGAGGACCGGCCGATCACGGTGCGCTGCCGGCTCACCATCGCGGGCTCGGATCTTGCGATCGACTTCACCGGGACCGACCCGCAGGTGAAGTCGATGTTCAACTGCCCGCTGTCGTCGGCGCACGCGGCGGTGTTCGCGGCGGTCCGCTGCGTCCTCGGCGACAAGGAGATGCCCGCCAACGACGGCTGCAACCGGCCGTTCAGCATCCACTATCCGAAGGGGAGCCTTCTCAACCCCACCGGCCTCGCCCCCGTCCGCGCCCGCATGGCCGCTGCCTATCGGGCGTTCGATTCCGTTCATGCCGCGCTGGCGAAGGCTGCGCCTGCGAGGGTGCCGGCGCAGGGCTTCAACACGACGACCGGCTTCTACATCGCCCAGCGCCGGCCTGAAGGCTACCGCGTCTACGTCGACGTCCTCGGCGGCGGTTTCGGCGCGGGGCGGGATTACGACGGCGCGGATGCGTGCGACAATATCCTGTCCAACTGCCGCAACACTCCCGTAGAGGCCATCGAGCAGACGAACCCTCACCTTCGCGTGGAGGCCTACGCGCTCGTGCCCGACACGGGCGGCGCCGGCCGCTGGCGGGGCGGGCTCGGCTTCACGCGGAAGATCCGCGTCCTCGAGGAGGGGGTGTTCCTGAACCTTTACTCGGACCACTATCGCTCGCCGCCCTCGGGCGTCGAGGGCGGCGGTCCGGGCGGCCTCGGCAGCCTCACCGTTGTCCGCGGAAACGAGGCGATCGCGCTGTCGCCGACCTCCTCCTTCGATCTGAAGCGTGGCGACCTGGTGGATCTGAGGATGGGCGGCGGGGGCGGCTGCGGCGATCCGAAGGAGCGCCCGCACGAGGCCGTGGAGCGCGACGTTCTGGATGGCCGGATCACGGCGGAGCACGCGGCGCAGGCCTACGGCTTCGAGACGGGCTGACGGCCCTTTGCCGCCAAACGAGGCCGGCCGGATGTCCCGGGCCGGCGACGACAGCAGACGAGGAAGGGAGTGACGAGATGAGGTCTTGGTTCGAGATTGCGGGCGCGGCTGCGCTCGCGTTCGGCCTCGCCGCCCCGGCGGTGGCGCAGGATCCGGTGAAGGTCGGCGTCATCCTGCCGCTCAGCGGGCCGAGCAGCCTCGCGGGCTCGGAGGTGATCCAAGGAGTCACCCTCGCGACCGAGGAGGTGAACGCGGAAGGCGGCGTCCTCGGCGGCCGGCAGATCGAGCTCGTGATCGAGGATGACGAATCCTCGCCCACCAAGGGCACGACCGCCGCGCAGAAGCTCATCGAGCAGGACGACGTCGTCGCCATCGTCGGAACCTACAACTCCAATGTCGCGCAGGCCGCGCTCAAGGTGGCCCGGGATGCGGGCGTGCTCATGTCGTCCGGCGGTTCCACGGCCGTGTCCGTCACGGACGACAACGAGCCCGGCAACCCCTACTTCTTCCGCGCCTTTCCGGGCTCCGACCAGCAGGGCGAGGAATCGGCCGCCGACACCATCGACGTTCTGGGCGCCAAGCGCGTCGCCGTCATCCACGACAACTCGAGCTACGGCACCTCCCTCGCCGACCAGTTCGAGCAGGTTGCGTCGGATCGTGGCGCCGAGGTGGTGGGCCGCGACAGCTACAATGCCGGCGAGCAGGATTTCTACGCCATGCTGAGCCGGCTCCAGGCGATGCAGCCGGACGCGATTTATCTCGGCGGCCTCGTCGGCGACGGCGCCACCATCGTGCGCCAGGCCCGCGAGATCGGCCTAGCTGCCCAATTCGTGGGCTCCGGCTCGATGATGACGGACAAGTTCATCGAGCTGACGGGTCCCGCCTCGGAAGGCTTCGCCGTGTCCTCGATGTTCGAGCCCGGCACGCCGAACGATTACGGGCGCGCCTTCGCCGAGCGCTTCATGGAGCGCTGGGGCGTCAACGCCAATGTCCACTCCGCGCTCGGGTATGATTCCATGATGCTCGTCGCGCGCGCCATCGAGCGGGCCGGCAGCGACGACCCGGAGGCGATCCGGCAGGCGATGATGAACTCCGACGACGTGCCGCTGGTGCAGGGTCCTCCGGGAACCACCGCGACGTTCGACGAGCAGGGCAGCGTCAACTTCAACATCGGCATGGCCGTGGTGAAGGACGGCGTGCGCGAGCTGCAGCCTTTCTGATCCCCTGATCCCCTGACGCATGCCCCCGGCGGCCTCGCGCCGCCGGGCGCTCCTCCCGCAGCCAGCGAGGCCCGATGTACACCCTCGACTTCGCCATGATGCTCGTCGTCAACGGGCTCATCACCGGCAGCGTCTACGTCCTCGTGGCGATGGGGCTGACGCTGATCTTCGGCATCCTGCACGTGGTGAACTTCGCCCACGGCGAGTTCTACATGCTGGGCGGCTTCGTCGGGTTGCTGGCGGCCTCCGTCCTCGGGCTCCCGATCCTCGTCGCGATGTTCGTCGCGATGATCGCCATCGCCGCGCTCGGGATGATGTCCGAACGGCTGATCTTCCGGCCCATCCGGGGACGCGATCCGACCGATTCCATCATCTCCTCGTTCGGCCTCGCGGTGGCGCTGCAGAACGCGGCACTCGTCGTCTTCGGTCCGCAGCCGCAGATCATTCGCACCGAGCTCTCGAGCTTCACCTTCAGCCTCGGCGGCGTCTTCATGACGGGACAGCGCGCGATGATCCCGGTCGTCGCCGTCGTCATGGTTCTGGTCTTCTACGTCGTCCTCCAGTTCACCTGGATGGGGCGGGCGCTCCGGGCCGTCGCGCAGCACCCGACGGTGGCGACGCTGTCCGGCATCGACGTCAACCGCGTGGCGCTCGCGACGTTCGCGATCGGCGCGGCGCTCGCCGCCGGTGCGGGCGTCCTGATGTCCACGGTCTTCATGATCCATCCGACGGTCGGCAACATGATCGCGCTCAAGGCCTTCACCGTCGTCATCCTCGGCGGGATGGGCAACGTCTACGGCGCGGTGGCGGCAGGGCTCTTCCTCGGCGTCGTCGAGAGCTTCGTCTCCGGCTACATCGGCAACGAGGCGCGCGACATCGTCGGCTTCGCGATGGTGATCCTCGTCCTCATGCTCATGCCGGGCGGCATCTTCAACTTCGGCAAGTCGCTGGATCGCGCATGAACACGACAGCGACCACTGCGCGCCGGGCGCCGCGCGCCTTCTCCGCCGGATGGGGCGTTGCCGCGGCGCTCGCGCTCGTCCTCCTTGCGCTGTTCCCGCTCACGGGGGCGAACAACTACTTCCTCCACGTCCTCATCGTGATCTTCCTCTACGTGATCCTCGGGGTGGGGCTCGACCTCGTGTTCGGCTACTGCGGGCAATATTCGTTCGCGCAGGCCGCATTCTACGGGATCGGGGGCTATACGGCAGCGATCCTTCACCGGGACCTCGGATGGGATCTGTGGGCGACGATGCCGGCCGGCATCGTCGTCGCGGGGCTCTTCGGCCTCATGCTCGGCGTCCCGGCGCTGCGCGTCGCGGGGCACTTCCTCGCCATCGTCACCATCGCGTTCCAGACGATCGTCTTCCTGCTCCTGTCGAGCTGGACGAGCTTCACGGGCGGGCAGTACGGCATCGAGATGCCGCGGATCGCCCCGTTCTCTGCGTTCGGCGTCTCGCGCGAGGTGGGTTTCTACTATTTCGCGCTGATCGCGATGGCGGTGGCCGTTCTGATCGCCTGGCGTCTCGCCACCTCGCGCATCGGCCGCGAGTGGCGGTCGATCAAGGACGACGAACTCCTCGCGAAGTCCATCGGGCTCGACACCACCCGCGCCAAGCTCGTCGCCTTCGTGGCGAGCGCCGCGTTCGCGGGGGCGGCAGGCGTCATCATCGTCTACTACCTCCAGGGTGCCTACCCGCACGATTTCGCCATCCTCACCTCGGCCACCATCATCGCGATGGTGATCGTCGGCGGGCGGGCGACCATCGTCGGCCCCATCCTCGGCGCCGTCGTGTTCACGGCGATGCCGGAGGTGCTGCGTGCGACGGAAGACTACAAGCTCATCATCTACGGAACGCTCGTCATCCTCGCGATGACGTTCATGCCGATGGGCATCGTCGGCCTCGTCCGGCGCCAGTCCGAGAAGGAGGGCTGAGGGATGGCGCTCCTCGAGATCCACGACCTCACGAAGCGCTTCGGCGGCCTCGTCGCGGTGAACGGCGTGACGATGGGCGTCGGGGAAGGCGAGATCGTCGGCCTCATCGGCCCCAACGGGTCTGGCAAGTCGACGATGGTCAACCTCGTCACCGGCGTCCTCCAGCCGACGTCAGGGCGGCTGGACTTCGACGGACGGGACATCACGCGGCTTCCCTCATGGCGCATCAACCGCCTCGGCATCTCGCGCACGTTCCAGCTCCTGCGCCTCTTCCCCTCGCTCACGGTGGCGCAGAACGTCGCGATGCCGCTCGCACCGCGGCATGGATCGAGCCCGTTCGCCTCCTTCCTCGGCACCCGCGCCGCGCGCATCGACGAGGAGGAGGCGTATGCGCGGGCGTGTGACCTCCTCGACCTCTTCGAGCTCGGCCGCTTCGCCGACCGTCCCGCATCGGCGCTCTCGGTGGGACAGCAGCGCATGGTGGAGCTTGCGCGCGGCGTCATCACGAACCCGCGCCTCTTCGTGCTCGACGAGCCTGCGGCGGGGCTGTCGCCGCCCAACGTCGACAAGCTCATCGCCCTCGTGCGGCGCCTTCGCGACGAGCGCGGCATCACGATCCTCCTCGTCGAGCACGTCATGCGCGTCGTCCAGGAGCTGTGCGACCGCGTCGTGGTGCTCGACTACGGCGTGAAGATCGCCGACGGCCCGCCGCGGGCGGTCTCGGAGGACCCCAAGGTGGTGGAAGCCTATATCGGCGGCGGAAAGGTGAAGCGTCGTGCTCGCGCTTGAGGGGGTCGACGCGGGCTACGGCAAGGTCCGCATCCTTCACGACCTGACGCTGCGGGTCGAGAAGGGAAGCATCATCGCCCTCCTCGGCGGCAACGGGACCGGCAAGTCCACCGCGCTGAAGGTGGCAGCGGGGCTGATCAAGCCGATGAAGGGCACCGTCACCTTCGACGGCGAGCGGATCGACGGCTTGCCGGCGAGCCGCATGATCGAGCGCGGCCTCTGTCTCGTGCCCCAGGGCAAGGAGATCTTCGCCGGGATGTCGGTGGACGAGAACCTCGTCACCGGCGGCTACCACCGGCGGCGGCAGAAGTCCGAGCTGAGGGCCGACCTCGAGGCGCAGTACGCCCGCTTCCCCCAGCTCGCGGCGATCCGGCGGCGCGCCGCGGGGAACCTCTCGGGCGGGGAGCGGCAGATGCTCTCCATCGCCCGCGCGCTGATGGGGCGGCCGAAGCTCCTGATGCTCGACGAGCCCTCGGCCGCGCTCGCGCCCAAGGTGGTGGAGACCATCGCGGAGATCGTCCTGGACCTCGCCGACGAGGGGCTGACGATCCTCCTCGTCGAGCAGAACGTTGCGATGGCGATGGCGGTGGCCGAGCACCTCTACATCATGCGCGACGGCCAGATCGCGTTCGACCGCCCCGTCGGTCCGGACGACGAGGACACGGACGACCTGAAGGCCTTCTATCTCGGGCAGCAGTATGGCTAGGTTTTCCGGCAGCCGCATCGTCGTTACCGGCGCCGCCTCGGGTCTCGGTCGCGAGGTCGCCGTCCGCCTCGCCGCCGGGGGCGCCCGCCTCGCCCTCGCCGACCGCAATGCCGAGGCGCTCGCCGCGGTGGCGGCAGAGACCGGCGCCGTGCTGACCCGTCCCCTCGACGTTTCGCACGTCGAGGCGGTCGCAGCCTTCGCGGCCGACGCCGGAGCGGCCCTCGGTGGCATCGACGGGCTCGTGAACGCCGCCGGCGTCCTCGGTCCGGCCGTTTACGTCGCGGACTGCCCGCCGGACGAGTGGGACCACGTCTTCGCCGTCAACGTGAAGGGCAGCTACCTCATGGTGCGCCACCTCATTCCCTTCATGCGGGAGGCGGGCGGCGGCTCCATCGTCAACTTCGCGTCCACTGCGGGCCTTGCGGGATCGGCGACGCTCGGCCCCTACAGCGCCACCAAGGGCGCCGTCGTCCTGATGACGCGCAGCCTCGCGCTTTCCCACGCTGCGGAGGGGATCCGCGTCAACGCCGTCTGCCCCGGCTCCATCGAGACGCCGATGCTGGACGCCACCTTCGCGAGCGCCGGCTCCCCGGAGGCGGAGGCCGAGCGGCGCGAGACCTTCCGCAAGCGCCATCCCATCGGCCGCTTCGGCACGGCGGGCGAGGTGGCGGAGGCGGCGCTCTTCCTTCTCTCGGACGCCTCTGCCTACGTGACCGGCGTCGCGCTGCCCGTGGACGGGGGGCGGCTCGCGTGATCGATCCCCTCGCCCCCGGCGCCATCGAGGAGCCGTTCTGGTGGGAGGGCGCCCGGCCCCCGTCGGACGAGCCCGGCCCGCTGCCGGAGCGTGCGGACGTCCTCGTGATCGGCGGGGGCTACACCGGCCTTTCCTGCGCCATCGCGCTCGCCCGCGCCGGGACGGACGTCCTCGTCGTCGATGCCGAGACGCCGGGGTTCGGCGGCTCCTCCCGCAACGGCGGGCAGGTGACGGGCGGCTGGAACATGATCGACCTTTCCGCCGCAGACGAGGGCGCGATGCGCGCGCGCGTCGCCGAGGGTCTCGCCTCGCTGCGCCACTTCCTCGCCACCATCGACGCCCTCGGCCTCGGCGAGGCCTGGGAGCCCGTCGGCAAGTACGTCGCCGCCTTCGCGCCCGCCCACCTCGACGGGCTGAAGCGCAAGGCCGAGTGGGCCGCGGTGAACGGCATCCTCGAGACGCAGGTCGTCTCCCGCGCCGACCAGCACGAGGAGATCGGCAGCGACTTCTACCACGGAGGCGTGCGCTACACCCCGGCGGGCCTCGTGCAGCCGGCGCGGTTCCACGCCGGGCTCCTCCGGGCGGCCATCGAGGCCGGCGCGAGGGTCGCGGGCCGCACGCCCGTGACCGCGCTCGAGCGCGTCACCGGCGGCTGGCGGGCCGAAACGCCTCGCGGCGAGGTCCGCGCCCGACAGGTCGTCGTCGCGACCAACGGCTACACCGGAAGCGCGACGCCCGATCTCCGGCGCCGCGTCGTCCCTGTAGCGAGCTACATCATCGCGACCGAGCCGCTGCCCGGAGACGTCGCGCGCCGCCTCATCCCACGCCGCCGCGCCGTGTCGGACACGGCGCGGGTACTCTCCTACTTCCGCCTCTCGCCGGACGGGCGGCGCATGGTGTTCGGCGGGCGGGCGAGCTTCTCCTCGGCGTCGGCCCGCAAGGGTGCCGAGGGGCTCCACCGCATGATGGCCCGCCGCTTCCCCGAGCTCGCCCGTGCCCGCGTCACGCACCTGTGGCGCGGCAACGTCGCCTTCGCGCGCGACCGCCTGCCCCACATGGGCGAGGCGGACGGGATGCACTGGGCGCTCTCGTGCAACGGCACCGGCGTCGCCATGATGACCTGGCTCGGGAACCGCGTCGCGAAGCGGATCCTCGAGCGCCCCAACGCTCCCGTCTCGGCCTTCGACGGCGGCACCTTTCCGGCGATCCCCCTCTACGGCGGCAAGCCCTGGTTCGTGCCCCTCATCGGCGCCGGCTACCGCATCCGCGATCGGCTGGCGCGGCTCGGCTGATCCGCGCGGCCACGACAGAACAAGGAAACGCCCCGATGCCTCTTCCCGTCCTCGAACTCGGAAGCGATCCTCACGAACGCGGCCTCGTCCACGGGCGCGCGATGGCACGGCAGATCGCACGGAACCTCGAGACCTACCTCGCGCGCTTCGAGGCCGGCGGCATCTCGCGCCCCCGCGCGTTCGCGGAGGGCGACGCCTGGGTCCGCTTCATGGCCGACGACAGCCCCGCGTACTTCCGCGAGATGGAGGGGATCGCGGAAGGCTCCGGCCTCGCACTGCGCGACGTCGCCATCCTCAACGCCCGCTACGAGATCACCTACAGCGTCTTCTCCGACGAGGCGCGGCGGGACGGGCCGGCGATCGAGCCAGACGGCTGCACCTCCTTCGGCCTGATGCCGGAGGTGACCGCGTCGGGCGGCACCGTCATCGGGCAGAACTGGGATTGGCTCGCCGATCTCGAGGGCAACACGTTCATCATGCGCGTCCGCCGGAAAGACGGGCCGGACTTCGTGGGCTACACGGAGGCCGGGATCGCCGGGTGCAAGATGGCGGTCAACGAGGCGGGGATCGGCCTGTGCGTCAACGGGCTGGTGACGGAGGAGGACGGGAAGGCGAAGTATCGCCGCCCCGTCCACGTGCGCTGCCGCGAGGTGGCCGATGCCGACCGGATGGACCTTGCCCTCGGCGCGTTCCTCTCCACCGCCCGGGTGTGCTCGGCGAACATCCTGATCGGGCAGGCGAAGGGGGAGATCTTCAACCTCGAGCTGTCGCCCGACCGGCACCAGGTGCTCCTGCCGCAGGGCGGGATCGTCGCCCACGCCAACCACATGAAGCACCCCGCCTCCATCGCCTCGCGCATGGAGAAGATCGCGCCGAACACGCTCTACCGGGACATCCGCGTCGAGCGGGCGCTGCGGAAGGCGGCCCCCCGGATCGGCCTCGAGGACATCCACACGGCGCTGAAGGACCACTACAGCCACCCCTATTCCGTGTGCCGGCACGCGGACGAGGCGCTGCCGAAGGCGCGGCGGCTCTCGACGGTGGCGGCCATCGTCATCGACCTTGACGGGCGTCGGCTCCATGCGAGCGCCGGCACGCCCTGCGCCCATCCGCTCGAGGCGTTCGATCTCCACCCCGAGGCCGCACAGGAGATGCGCCGGAGCGCCTGAGGCGCCGGCGCGACGAGGAACGCCATCATGATGCTCCCGAGCGATCATCCGATCCCCAAGGTGACTTGGCCCGGCGGCGCCCGGGTCGCCGTCATGCTTACGTTCGACTTCGACGCCGAGACGTTGTGGCTCTCCCGCGACCCGGAGAACGCGAAGCGGCCCGGCATCCTCTCGAAGGGCCTCTACGGCGCCCGTGTGGGTGTGCCGAAGGTGCTCGAGCTCCTCGCGGACTTCGGGCTCCCTGCGACCTTCTTCGTCCCCGGCTGGACCGCGGAGCGCCACGTCTCCCGCTGCGAGGCGATCCTCGCCGCCGGCCACGAGATCGGCCACCACGGCTATCTCCACGAGCTCACCCACCCCGATTTCCCCGACCAGGAGGTGGAGGCGCTCGACCGCGGCCTCGAAGCGCTCCAGCGCATGCTGGGACTGCGGCCGAAGGGCTACCGCTCGCCGGCGGGGGAAACGAGCGAGAACATGATCCGCCTCCTCGCCGAGCGCGGCTTCCTCTATGATTCCACGCTGATGGACGCCATCGACCCCTACCGGCACATCCTGCCGGACGGCTCGCCCGGTCCCATCGAGCTTCCCTGGCACTGGAGCCTCGACGACGCGCCGTTCTCGATGTTCTCCCGCCAGACGCCCCGTACCATCGTCGACGCGGACTCGATCCTGAAGATCTGGATCGACGAGTTCGAGGAGATCCACCGCTGGGGCGGCCTTTTCGACCTCGTGCTGCACCCGCAGTTCATCGGCCGGCCGAACCGCCTCGCGATGCTGCGGCGCTTCATCGAGCACGTGCGCGGCAAGGACGGCGTCTGGTTCGCGACGGGCGAACAGGTCGCCTCCTGCGCCGCGGACGTCATGTGACCCTCACCAAGGAGATTTCGCGCTTGAAGCTGATCGGCCGCACGGCCTCCCCCTTCGTCCGCCGCGTCGCGGTGACGATGGATCTTCTCGGCATCCCCTACGAGGTCGAGCCCGTCGCCACCGCTGAGCAGGAGACGCTCCGCCGCTACAACCCCGTCGGGCGCGTCCCCGCGCTCGTCATGGACGACGGGGAGGTGCTCGTCGATTCGGGCGCCATCATCGACGCGCTCGCCGAGATGGCGGGGCCTGACCAGCGCGTTCTGCCTCTCTCCGGGCCGGACAGGCGCCGGGTGCTGAGGGCGAACGCACTGATCGTCGGCGCCATGGAGAAGGCGGTCGCCGCCTACTACGAGGTGACGAAGAAGGCGGAGGACAAGCGCGATCCCGCCTGGCGCGCGGCGTGCCTCGACCAGGCCCGGTCCGGCCTCCTCGCTCTCGAGGAGGAAGCGGCGGAACCCTGGGTGTGCGGCTTCGGCCCGACGATGGCGGATGTGACCGTCGCGGCCGCGATGCCGTTCCTCGCGTTCGCCTTCACGGCGGAGGAGCTCGACCCCGCCGCGATGCCGAAGCTCGCGAAGGTCGCGGCCGCCGTGACGGCGCTTCCCGAGTGGAGCCGTTCCGCCCCGTGAGTTCGGTGCGTTTTGCGCGGGAGGTGGCGCTCGTCACGGGCGCTGCGGGAGGCATCGGCGCAGCGACCGTCCGCCGCCTCCTCGCGGACGGCGCCCGCGTCCTCGCCAGCGACCGGGACGAGGACGGGCTCGCCCGCGAGGCTCAATCCTGGGACGAGGCGGGCTCGGCCGAGGGGGCGGTGACCGTCGCGGCGGACCTCTCGGACCCGTCCGCGGGAGACCGCCTCGTCGCCGAGACCGTGGACCGGCTCGGACGGCTCGACATCCTCGTGAACAACGCCGGGATCGGCGGCTCGCGGCCGCTGGCCGAGAGCGACGATGCGCTGATCGGGCGGATCGTGGACACCAACCTCCTCGCCGTCATGCGCCTGTCGCGCGCGGCGCTTCGCGTGCTGCCGCGACCGGGCGGGCGGATCGTGAACGTCGCCTCGGCGTTCGGCGAGACCGGCTTCAGTGGAACGGCGGCCTATGCCGTCGCGAAGGCCGGCGTCGCGCAGCTCACGCGTCAGATGACGGCGGACTACGGGCCGGAGGGGATCCGCATCAACGCCGTCGCGCCGGGCGTGATCCGCACGGCGATGACGGCGGCCCGGATCGATGGCGACGAGGGCTACCGGCGGGCGATGATCGGCACGACGCCGCTCGGCCGCGTCGCTTCGCCCGAGGACGTCGCGAGCGTCATCGCCTTCCTCGCCTCGCCCGACGCCGCCTTCGTCGCGGGCGTCGTCCTGCCGGTGGACGGGGGATGGCTCGCGACGAAGATCGTCGCGGACTGAGCTTCTCGGGCTCCCGCCGCGCAAGCTCAGCAGCGGCGGGCGAGGGCGAGCTCCTGAGCGGCCTCGACCTCGAGAAAGCGGACGACTGTCGGCCCTCTTTGTCCCTGGTGCAGCCGCCGAATGCGCTCACGGGTGCGCCCCCCCCCCCCCCCCCCCCCCCCCACCCCCCCCCCCCCCCCCCCCCCCCCCCCCCCCC